>Ga0208484_1000003_pt1 | contig 121136 bp, 106 predicted proteins | sample LakMenEpi09Aug11_FD_150682 | JGI IMG/M metagenome (GOLD analysis project Ga0208484, IMG submission 150682) | Freshwater microbial communities from Lake Mendota, WI - 09AUG2011 deep hole epilimnion (SPAdes) | ecosystem: Environmental > Aquatic > Freshwater > Lentic | place: Lake Mendota... | reverse complement strand
GCGGCACGGTCCACGAGGGCGTTGTCGTCGGCGAGTACCCGGGCGACGTGACCGGCGTCGATGAGTACCTGCGCCATCGCACCGAGCGCTCCCCGCAGATCGGCGTAGTGGTCGCTCGTGGCGTAGCGGGCGACCTCACCCTGGGGGCTGCCTGACCGCAGTGTGGCGTGATCTGCGGGAAGTTCCGCAGGGTACGGCCACGCCCCCACGACCAGCGACTGGGCGCTGCGGAGGGCCTGTTGCGGATCGGTGGATCGTGCCGGGTTGCGGTAGGTGAACTGCATGTCGGCGGCCAGACCGGCGGCCTTGCGTTCCTCAAGCACCTGTCGGGTGTCCTCGAACGGCGTCGCGTCGGTGATGCCGACCGCCACAAGTCCCGCCGACCGGCCGACGGTCACCAGGCGGTCACGCAGCGCTGCGGGCCCAGTGTCGGCGGTCTGCGGATCACCCATTGGTGAAGTCTTCCAGCCCGGCGTTCCGGGCGACACCCGGCGGGGTCAGCCGGTTCGGCGACGATGCCGAACGGGCGGCACGAGTCCCGAGTCGCTGAGGAGCCGCAACGTCCGTTCCTCGGCGACGTCAATGACCACCGCTTCACCGGGTTCGCGCGAACAGATGAACGTCACGAGGCAGTCCGTACAGGCATCCGTCTCCCGCAACGAACACTCGTCGCAGTCGATCACCATCGGGGCCAACACAAACGGGTCGTTGGCCCGCCCGATCCGGGGCGTGGCGTTGGGTTGATCTGGCATCGCAGGGACCTCCGCGGCGTAGGGGCCGGAACGGAGCAAACCCTACGCAGGGGGTGTGACAGCCTCCGTGGCGGGGTCGAATTCAACGACCTTTCCCGCCGGGCCGCACCACCGACACACGACGTCCTCCACGACCTCACTGAGGACCTCGGGATCCTCGATCTCCAGGTCTCCGGCGAGCGAGTAGTGGTGGAAGCCACGGGTGCGGCGCAGCACGGTGACATCGAACCGGGTGAGGTTTCCGCACGACGTGCAGCGGTAACGGGTCTCATTCACCTGCCCGATCGTACCGGGCCAACCCCGGGGTCCTTGCCATCGAACGCTTGTTCGGCTACACCACCACCGTGGAACAACGCCGCTTCGACGACCTCGGGACCCCCCTCAGCGAGGTCACCTTCTGCATCATCGACCTCGAGACCACCGGGGGGTCCGCCTCCGCCGACCGCATCACCGAGGTCGGGGCCGTCCGGGTCCGTGGGGGCGAGTGCCTCGGGACGTTGCAGACATTCGTCAATCCCGGGCGCGCCATTCCCCCGTCGATCACGGTGCTCACCGGCATCACCGAAGCGATGGTGATGCCCGCCCCCACGATCGACGCGGTCCTTCCCAGCATCCTCGAATTCATCGGGGATGCGGTGGTGGTCGGGCACAACGTGCGCTTCGACGTCGCCTTCCTCGACGCGGCGCTCGAGCGCTCCGGCCGGGACCGGTTGACGAATCGACGCGTGGACACGTGCGGGTTGGCGAGGCGACTGGTTCGAGACGAGGTGCCCAACTGCAAGCTCGGCACGCTGGCGTCACGCTTCTGTCTCCCCAATCAACCATCCCACCGGGCACTTGACGACGCCCTGGCAACTGCAGACCTGCTCCACGTGTTGCTTGAGCGGGCCAGCGGGCTCGGCGTGACGGGTCTCGACGACCTCGTGGCCCTGCCCACCATGGCCGGGCACGCTCAGGCCTCGAAACTGTCCCTCACCTCGGCGCTGCCGCGAACGCCGGGGGTGTACCTGTTCGGCAACGGGCGTGGGGATGTGCTCTATGTCGGCAAGGCCACCAACCTGCGCTCACGGGTCCGGTCGTACTTCTCTGGCGATGAGCGGCGCAAAGTCGGTGCGCTCCTCCGCCAGACCGGCGCCATCGATCACATCGTGTGCGTCCACCCCCTCGAGGCCGAGGTGCGCGAAGTGCGACTCATCCAGTCCCTCACGCCCCGATACAACCGCCACGCCGCCGACCCGACCCGTTACCGCTATGTGCGGCTCAGCCCGACCGAATCGGGGTTGCAGGCGACGGTCACCCCCACCCCTCGACCCGGGGCCGCGGTTCACCTCGGGCCGGTCTCGTCCGCCTCGGGCGCCCGCAGGGTCGTCGGAGCACTCGCCGTGGCGGTGCCCGGCGTGGCCCCCACCTCCCGACGACGCCCGTCGCTTGATCTGCCGGTCCCACCAACGCCCCTTGGCACACCGCTTGACGACACGGCCATCCATGATGCCCTGATCTCGTCACCGGTCACCCTGCTCACCCACCTCGAAGGGGTCATGACCCAACTCGCGGTGGCCGAACGCTTCGAGGAGGCCGCCACGTTGCGGGACCAGGCAGCAAGCCTTGGTACCGCACTTGACGACTACCACCGGTTGGGATGGTTGGCCACGAGCGGCCGTCTCGTGGTCGAGGTTCCCGGGTATGGCGGCGCCGAACTCGAAGACGGCCTGCTGCGTTCGGTGTGGGGGCCAGACGGGCAGGTCGTCATCGTCGACACCCCGGTGGCCCCTCAGGCAAGTCTCGAACCGACCGATCGAGCCGACGCCACCGCCGAGGAGGGGCCCGTACCCATCTCGCGTTGGCACGTCGACGAGTTGAGGGTGGTGTCACGCTGGCTGGACCGCCATGCGGGCACTCTGCGCCTCCTTGAGGGTTCAAGCGGCCCCGCAAGCATGTGGCCCCGACCTCCCCGGTTCAGGGCCGGTGGCGAACAACCCGACCGGCGCGTGCTCGCAGCCTGACCGGGGGCGCTATCTTCAACGTTGTGGCCGAACTCGCTGCGACCGTCCTGTGGGTGGCACTGGTGTGGTGCGTGCTGTTGGGGGTCGGGGCCACGCTGGCGGTGCGTTCGTTGCGACGCACGAACCGTGTGAGTCCGACGTCGGGAACACGGGCGCCGGTGACGTGGCTCGTCTCCCCTTCCCGGCCGGCCCGCATGCACCGCCAACTGCGCAACCTGGGATCGTGGGTGACGAGCCACCCCGCCGCGTCGGGTGACACCACCTGGAACCAACTGCTCGACGAGGTGGCGAGAGCCGATGGTCGCCTGGTGGTGGCGACCCGGGCCAACCCGAGGATCCGCACAAGCGAACTCGATGCAGTGTCGGAAACCATCAGCCGCCTCGAGGATCTCGCCGTGCGCCTGCGCAACCTCGAACAGCCCGCTACTCCCGCCGACCACGAACCGTCACCCCCCGACGGAGTGTCGATGCTCGAGCGGCGCATCGAACACCTCGAACAGGCCCACGCCGACCTTGAGGACCTCGAACGCCGCCTGGCCGACTCTCTCGGGGAGACCACCAGCCAGCGACCCGATGAGTGACCCCCGCCCCGCAGCCGACCACGGACCAAGCGGGACGGCCAGCGCCGGGACACCTCGGGCCTTTGACCGAACCAGCCGGATTGTGGCCATCGTGCTCGTGGCCTCAATCATCGTTCCAGTGGTCTGGCTCATCATCTCGTCGGCGTTGAGCGGGCAGGACGGCTTCGACGAGAACCAGCCGAGCGGCAATCAGAATCGCCCATCGCTGCGCACCACGCTCCCGCCGCTTCGCTCCTCAACCACTGACCCACCCTGAACCGACGGTGGGCGTTGCTCTCACGGGTTGAGCAGGGCCACCAGCGTCTCAAGCCGTCGAGCGGCTGCACCGTCGGCGAGTGCAGCCCGGGCGAGCTCGAGCCCATCGGCGATGGAGTCGGCCCGACCAGCGACCACGAGGACCGCCGCAGCGTTGAGCGCAACCATGTCGGCCACCGGACCACCCGCTCCGGCAAAGAGCTGGCGGGCGATCGTTGCGTTGCGCACCGGGTCGCCACCTTGCACCTGGGCAGCTTCGACGACGGCGATACCGACCGACGCCGGATCGAAGTCGTACACACGAACCTCGCCGTCACGAAGTTCGTGGATCCGGGTGGTTCCGGTGGTCACGATCTCGTCGGTCCCGTCGTGACCACACACCACCATGGCCCGGGGGGAGCCTCTGCGGGAGAGCACGTCAATCACCAGCGGTGCCAGCGTCGGGGCACCCACGCCGATCACTGAGCGGGTCACGCCCCCGGGGTGGGCGAGTGGGCCGAGCACGTTGAACACCGTGGGGACACCCAGGGCGGTGCGCACCGGCGCGGCATGTCGCATGGCCGGGTGGAACACCCGGGCGAACGCGAATCCGATGCCCGCCTCGTCGACACAGCGCCGAACCCCGTCCGCATCAAGTTCGACGGTGACTCCGAGTTCGTCGAGCAGGTCAAACGACCCGCTCGTGGATGACGCCCGCCGGTTCCCGTGTTTGCACACCACCGCCCCGGCCCCCGCCGCCACAAAGGCGGCCATGGTGGACACGTTCAGTGCCGCTTCCCGACGGCGCGGCGATCCACCGGTGCCCACGATGTCCGTCGTCGAATGCGGGTCGCTCAACACGAGCGGCACGGCGGCGTCCAACATGGCGTCCACCATTGCCTCGAGTTCAGTGGGGCTTGGACCCTTGGCGGCGAGTCCAACGAGGAGGCCGGCGAGCCGAGCCTCCCCGGCGGAGCCTTCGAGCACATCCCCCAGGGCGAACCGGGCCTGCTCGGCGTCGAGATCCTCACCGGCCACGAGACGGGCGAAGATTGCCGGCCAGCCGCCTGGCACCTCCGAGGTGCCCCCGCCGCTGTCCGGCCCGGTCACGCCGACCGCCGACGCTGACGGATGATCCGCCGGCGCTCCCGCTCGGTGCACGCACCCCAGATGCCGTCCTTTTCGCGGTAGGTGAGGGCGTACTCTAAGCAGGCTTCGCGCACGACACATTCTGCACACACTGCCTTAGCCGGCAGTGCATCCTCGTCAATGTCGGGGTCCGGGAAGAAGATCGCTGCGTCGAGGCCCTTACATGCGGCCTTCGCTCGCCACGGCTGGTTCATCGGGCGGGTTCGTTCTCGTGGTCTCGTCGATGGTCTCCCCGGCGCCGGGGAGACATCTCCCCGTCGCAGCGGATCGACCACCGTTTGGTGGATGGGCGAGTATCGCCGCTGCGGTCCGGCGGTGTCCAAATGGGCAGGTCAGAGACCTGCGCCAGGCGTCCGCGCCACGGGCGATACCCTTCGGTTCGTGCCCCCTGACCCTCCCCCCGACTCCGCGGTGCTGGGCCCTCGTGCGCCCGACTGGGGGGTCTTCGGCCCCGGGGAGGTGGGCGAGGCGGCGGCGTTCTTCACGGCCAACGGTTGGGTCACACTGCGCGGGCTCCTCAGCGACCGGGCGGTCACTGCCATGACCGACGAGTGCGCCACCGCGCAGCGTCAACTCGTCGCCGACGAGCTCGACGCCCGCCATGGGACGGTCATCCTCGTTGACGATCCAGATGGCACTCGAACCGCCGCGTTCGCCAACTACGTCGTGCACGTCGACGACCTGTCCCCGACCGTGACGGGCTTCATGGCCAGTCCCGTACTGAACACGTTCGTGTCCAGCGTGCTCGGCCCGGCGTGGTGGAGTGACCTCGAACGCTTTGGGGTGGTGTTCCAAGACGCCCGGCCCTCCGCGGCGAGCAGCTATAGCCGGATCGGGTGGCACACCGATTGGCAGAGCGGCCCCAATCTCGACATCTGGCCATCGGTGGCGTTCACCGTGCATCTCGACGCCACATCCCCTGACAACGGATTCCTGCGGGTCGTCCCGGGGAGTCACCGATGGGCGACACCGGCGCCCTACGTGAACGTCAACGGCGCAGTGGTTCCCGAGGGTTCGCGGTCCGCCTTGGGTCACACCGCCACCCCCCCGCCGCAACCGATGCCTCTGCGGTTCGAGAAGGTGCCCGGCGAGATCGCGTTGTACGCCGATCGAGGTGACGTCTTGTTCCACGACGCCTACCTGTGGCACGCCGCCGCCCGCGCTACCAGCGACGAGTCGGTGCGACGCCACGTGCGTGGAAGCTTCTACGCCGGCACCCCCATGGGAGACGATGCCCGCTACGACGAGTTCGTGAAGAACGCCGCCCGCTAGCAGCGCCGGTCAGGCCCGCAGGTCACCCAGCAGTTCGGCGACGGAGGCCTCGCCCAACGGCACGTCATAGGAGTAGCGCGGGTGGTTCACCGCCAACACCACAGGCCCGGCGGCGAACGCCTCCACCTCGGAAGGCGTGAGTTCGAAGGTGATGTAGTGCACCGAGGCGGTGATCTCCTCGCTGGTCAGTTGGGCCTCGTGGGCCGCCTCGGGGATGCACGGCACGACCAGGGCCCCCTCCCCTTCACCGAGGCGTAGTTCGACCGAGCGTTCGATGCCGACGAGTTCGGGCAGCCACAGACGCAGATCGCCGTCACTGGTCAGTTCGAGGAACAGCGTGGCGCAGAGGTGACCCGGTTCGGGGATCAGCGGGTTGTAGATGTCAATCTCGGTCTGGATGCCCTCGTCGGTGAGGATCTTCTCGACCCTGGCCATTTCCTGAATCTGGAACCGGATCGTGTCCCTGTTCTCGAACACCACGCTGACGAACGGCCCAACTTCGATGCGGCGCTTGCGCTTGAGGGCCTTGACGTGCTCACGGAACGCGTCGCGTTCACGCTCGTACGCCCGGGCGTCGGCGATGTCATCGAGAGCGAGTTTGCGGTTGGTCATCGGGGGCTCCTGTAGCTGGCGCCTCGGGCGCCGTCATCATGATTGGGGGGGTGCACTCAGGTCGGTGTGGTGGGATGGGTGGCGCCCGGTTCGGGGGCGATGCCGTAGGCCCGGGCGAGCACCTGGAGTGGGTGCACTGCGGGCTTGCCCGTCTCTTGGAGGATGCCGCCGTTGGCGAGGCTGCAGTCGCCGGCAACAACCTCGCTGTCGGCGTCGGTGATCATGTTCGCCATCTTCCGCGCCACCTTGCGGGAGATCTCGTAGTTCTGCTCCCGGTAACCCCAGGTGCCGTCGATGGCCGAACATTCGGCAACGAGGGTGATCTTGGTGCCGGTCAGTTTGAGCAGGTCCCGGCTCTTGAGACCGACCTGTTGGGCACGAAGGTGACAGGGGGCGTGATAGGTCACCGATTCGGGGACCTCGCCTGGGAACTCGGTGTCGAGGTTGGTGTCCTCCCCCTTGTGCACCTTGTTCCAGAGGTACTCGGCTGCGTCGTAGGTGTTGGCAGCCACGAGTTCGGCGTCGGGGCCACCGACGTAGTCCACGTAGTCCTTCTTGATGGCGTAGCCACAGGTGGGCTGGGGAACCACAACGTCACGTCCGGCCCGAACCTCGTCTGCGAGCACGGCGATGTTCTTGCGGGCCTGCTTCACGAAGTTGTCGACGTTGCCGGCGTGCAGCCACGGAGCACCACAGCACTCGAGTCCTGCAGGCAACGAACACGACACGCCGTTGCGCTCGTACACCTTGACCATGTCCTGACCGACGCTGGGGTCCTGGTACTCCACCAGACAGGTCGGGAACAATGCCACGTTGCCCTGGGCGGCACCGACCGTTGCGGTTTCGGTTGTGCGGCGCTTACGGAACCAGGTTGAGAACCGTTCACGGGCATACGGCGGCAGCAGTCGCTCCGACGCGATACCCACCGTCTTTTCAAGGACCTTGCGGGTGAACGATCCGGGGGTGCCGATCGCCTTGTTGGCGAGCGGGGCAACGGCGGTGTTCACCTTGCCGGCGAGGTCGGTGCTGGCCAGTGCCCGGTTCTGGATGCGCGCCTTGACCGGGATCTCCTTGTTGCGCACCCGGACCTGTTGTGCCCGCAGCATGAGGCGTGGGAAGTCAAGATCCCATTCGTGCTGGCCCGGAATGTAGGGACAGTTGATGTAACAGAGCTTGCAGCCGAAGCACTCGTCGACGACCTGATCCTGCTCGGCGGGGGTCATCTTCGCCGCGTCCTGGTCGTCGAAACGGTCGACGTAGTCGAACAGGGTGGGGAACGAGGTGCAGTACTTCACACACAGTCGACACCCGTGACACAGGTCGAACACCCGGTCCATCTCCTGGCGGAGATCCACCTCATCGAAGTACTTGGGGTGAAACGGATCGTAGGTCGTGGTCACGGCATGCCTTTCAGGGGAAACGAGGTGATGACGTCCGGTGGCCGAGAGGCGCCAGCCCCGCAATTCGCGGGGCTGGCGCCGTCGGCACAACAGGCGACGGCTGGTTGACCTCCCGAGGGTGGCCAGCCAGCCTGGTCAGCTGGGTTGGATCAGCTGATGGACTCGAGGCCCTCGGTGAACCGACCGGCATGGCTCTTCTCGGCACGGGCGAGGGTCTCGAGCCACTCGGCGATGTCGTCGAAGCCCTCGTCACGGGCGGTACGGGCGAAGCCGGGGTACATCTCGGTGTACTCGTAGGTCTCGCCGTAGATGGCGGACTTCAGGTTGTCCTCGGTCGCCCCTACGGGCTGGTCGGTGACGGGGTCACCCACCTGTGCGAGGAAGTCGAAGTGCCCGAAGGCGTGACCGGTCTCACCCTCCGCCACGGAGCGGAACAGGGCGGCCACATCGGGGTAGCCCTCGACGTCGGCCTTCTGGGCGAAGTACAGGTAGCGACGGTTTGCCTGGCTCTCGCCGGCGAACGCCTCCTTGAGGTTTTCCTGGGTCTTGGTGCCCTGCAGGTTTGGCATGGATTGTCTCCTGATGTGCTGGTTGTTGTTTGGGTTGGTCACCCCGACGACGTCAGTGTCGTGGAGGTCCCCCCTCCCCCGACGACGGTCGTGTCGGGGACGGTGAGGTCTGGGGGGCGGTGCGCTGACACGCAGGGCACACGCCGCGGAACACAATTTCGGTGGAGGCCAGTGCGTACCCGGCGGCCTCAGTGGCGTCGAGGCCGAGGTCGTCGAACCGGGTGTGCACATCGGTGACCTGCCCGCACTCGTTGCAGACAAGGTGATGGTGAGGCGCCAGATTCGGGTCGAAACGCGACGACCCTGTGCCAAGGTGCACGTGGTTGAGTTCCCTCATCTCGGCGAGATCATTGAGGGTCTGGTACACGGTGCGCAGCGAGATCGTCGGCATATGGGCACTGACGGCGGCATACACCGATTCGGCGGTGGGGTGGGAGGTGTTCCCGGCGAGGGCGGCGAAGATTGCCTGCCGCTGGGGGGTGACCTTGAGGCCACGGGCACGGAACGCCTCGGTGAGCTGCTCAGGAGTCTTCATCGGAGGGGACCATATCGCCACGATTGCTTACTAACAACCTTTGAAGACTAGGTATTCCCTTCGTCGTCGGACCCGACCAGTGGCCCCTGAGCCAGCGACCCGTCGACGGCGAGAGTCGCCTCCGTGCGGGCCAGCACCTGACTCCACGCCTGGCGCATCGGCCCGTCTGGCAGCGCCGCCACCAACGCCCGCTGGTTCTCCAAGGCGCCCAGTTGAACATCGTCAATGCGTGCCAGCACCGCCTCGGCCGACAACGAGGCGTCGAATATCGCGCCGAGTCGGTCACCCGCCCCCACCAACTCAAGGGTGGTCATGGTCATGAGGCACTTCGGACACACGCCGCAGTTGCCATCCCCTGCTTTGGTGAAACACACCCGCAACCAGCGCATGGCCCAGTCGTCGGTTGCGACCAACGCCGTCTTTTCCACACGGGTACCTGCCACAGGGTGTCGATGCACGATCGCCACCGATGACGACGACCACAGCGAATCAGACAGTTCGTGCACGGATGCCGGTGTGGGGTCCCCCGCCGTGATGGTGGAGGCAATACGGACCTCGGCGAGCTGTGGACCCAGCACCAGAGCGAACGAGGCCAGCACCTGGCCGTGAGAGATCAACCAGCCCGGTGATGGTTCGAGGAGTTGGCGCACGTTGGTGGTGACCCGCAACAGCGGTAGGCCCAATTCCCGCGCCGCCGCGTCGGTGCCGACCATCACAGCGGCGAGACCGTCGGAGACATATGGGGGGTCCACCCAGTCGATGGTGACGAGGTGCGTGATCTCGGCCCGATCCGTGAGGTACGTCGACATCGAGTCCACGCCTCGGGAGAAGAACAGCCCGACCCCACGTCCGCCCCGTCCGCCGACGGCGTCGTCAGCGGAATTGGCGCGAGGCCCGGCATCGGAAACCTCGTCGGCACGCAACATCGGAGCCCGCATGTCGTAAAAACCGGCCTGGACGGACATGGCGCGCTCGGCACCGTCGAGCGCGGCGGCGTCCACGCTCCCCTCGACCACACCATCGAGGCCGCTTGCGGCCGCCGTCAACGCAAGGATCGGCAGGAACGCCGTCGCCGAATGATCGAGCGGCCCGTCACCGTGGAGACGCAGCCGCAATCGGAAACCGTCGCCGGCGATCCCACCGCGCAACAGTGCGGTCGACGCCTGCACCCCATCGGCATACTCGGGCCGCACGTCGCTGAGCACGACCGTCTGGCCCTCACGACGACGCCCACCGGACCACCAACGCGCCACGCCGAGCTCCTCCTGTGTGTCGCCCTTCGCTGATCCCCAAAGGTCTGAAGTCGCCGAACGGTAGCATCGCGCCATGGACCGCCACGCCGACGGCGCAGCAGCGATACGGACCCGCGTGTGCACCATCGCAGCGACCAACTACCTCCCCCAGGTCAGGGTTCTCGCTGCGTCGCTTGCCGCCAGCGGTCACGGCGAACCGCTTCACGTGTTCCTCGTCGACGACCCCTACGGGCAGACCGTGGTCTCCGATGCGGAACTCGAGGTCATGACCCTCGATCGAGTCGACCTCGAAGCCGACTGGTTCGCCCGGATGAGCGTGTACTACGACGTGACCGAACTGGCGACCTCGGTGAAACCCTCGGTGCTCGCAGGTCTCGCCGACGCCGATGTTGCGGTGGTCGTCTACCTCGATCCCGACACCGAACTGTTCGACAACCTCGACGACCTGTGGACCACGTGTGCCGCCGAGGATGCCCTGATGCTGACGCCCCACGCCTTGGGTCCCTTCCCACGTGACGCCAAGGGCATCGATGAGCGCGTCCTGCGACTGTCGGGGTCGTTCAACCTCGGGTTCATCGCCGTACCCAACAGTGACGAAGGCAGCCGATTCCTGCGTTGGTGGGCCGAACGACTCCGTTTCGACGCCGTCATCGACCACGCCGAAGGCCTGTTCACCGATCAGCGTCCCGTCGACTGGGCCCCCTCGCTGTTTCGCACCCACGTGGTGAGGGACCCCGGGGTCAACGTGGCCTACTGGAACCTCCATGAACGCCCCATTTCACGTCGCGGCGAGGTGTGGATGGCCGGCGAGGTCCCCCTGCGCCTGTTCCACTACAGCTCGTTCAATCCCACCACCCCACACCTCGTGAGTCGCCATCAGGGTTCCCGACCGCGAATCCTGCGCAGCGAGCATCCCGACCTCGGAGTGCTGTTGGACCGCTACGCCACGCTTCTCGCCAACCGAGGCTGGGGGGACCAATCCGGATACCGGTGGGATCACCTCCCGAACGGGGTGCGGCTGACCCCGTGGCTGCGACGGCGGTACCGCACCGAAACGATGGCGGTGACGCTCGGCCACCCGACCCATTTCGCCATGCCGCCCGAGCCACGCGGCCCCGACTGGGTGGCGACGTTCACCGACTGGCTGTGCGAACCGGTGCACCCCACCGTCCTCCCCCGCTACGTCGACGCGCTGCTGGACCACCGTGGTGATCTCCGCGCCTCGCTCGATGGCCTTGACGCTCGAACCTTCAGCAGGAAACTGGGTGACTGGCTGGCCACCTCGGGCATCGAACAGGAAGGCCTGACACCATCGCTCGCCCTCCGACTCGGGACGCTGGTGGAGCGCTGGGCGGACGACATGGTCGCCGCGGCGGCCCGAGGCTCGGGGTCGGCTCCACCACCGCCCGACGTCGAGATGGTGAACGTCGTGGGGTTCAGCGGGTCGGCCAACGGTCTGGCCAGCGGCGCCCGTCTCGTCACCTCACTGCTCAGTCACGCCGGGATCCCCCATCGGTCCGTCCCCGTCGACCACCCGAACCACCTCACCCACGTCGACGATCCAAGCCACATCGACCTCATCACCCCCGGACCGGCCCTCGAACCGGCCGACATCACGGTGGCGTGCATCAACGCCGAGACGTTGGCGTGGGCGAGTCCACCCGTGCGCCACCGACTCCTCGGCGACGGCTACCGGGTCGGGTACTGGTGGTGGGAGGTCGACGTATTGCCTCCACATGAAACGCACCACCTCCACGAAGTCGACGAGATCTGGGTGGGGTCCAGTTTCGTGGCGCACCTGTTTCGCACCCTCACCGATCTGCCCGTCCACCAGGTTCCGCTCCCCGCCCGCACCCCCAAACCGACCAGCATCGACCTCGAAGGCGTGGGTGTGGCCGCCGACGCCACCGTGTTCTCGTTCGTCTTCGACTACTCGAGCGTGATCGGCCGCAAGAACCCGCTAGGTCTCATCAATGCGTGGCGGGCTGCGTTCACCCCCGACGACGGCTGTGTGCTTGTCCTCAAGTCGATGAACGCCGTGAGCCACCCTGTTGAGGCCGAGGCGGTCCGTCACGCCGTGGCGGACCGTCACGACATCGTGATGATCGAGCATCGCCTCACCGAGGGCGAACTCGACGCCCTCGTCGCCCAGTCCGACGCCTACGTCTCACTGCACCGGGCGGAAGGGTTGGGCCTCACCATGCTCGACGCCTGCCTGCTCGGGGTGCCGGTGGTGGCCAGTGACGTTGGAGGGTGCACGGATTTCCTCGCAGCCGACAGTTCGTGGCTGGTGCCGACCTCTGCGGTCCCCGTCGGCCCCGGAAACGACCCGTATCCGGCGGTTGCCACCTGGGCGGAACCGGACCTCGACGTTGCCGTTTCCCATCTGCGCGAGATCGCCGCCGACCCCACCGCAGCCCGGGCACGCGCCGGAACCGCCCGTCAACGCGCCCTCGACACCTACGATGCGGACATGTGCTCCGCCATTGTCGCCCAACGGGTCGCTGCCATCCGCGCCGGGATCGCGTCCCACCGTGCAGTGCCGAACGACGTGATCCGATGACCAAGGCCACCGCCGCCCGCCGCGCCGCACAGCGGGCAATCGGCACCCCTGATGCGTCTGAACTCGCTGAGATACTCGGTGGTTTCCAACGCTCGCTCGACGAGATCACGACGCGCATCAGCCAGTTGGAGGAAACGCTCGGTGAGACCGGCGTGGAGACCCGGGCCCAACTCGACCTTCTCCGCAGCGTGGCGGTCGAGCACGCCGACCGACTCGATCGACTGTCGAGCGCTGAGCACCCACCCCGCGACACCACCGACCGCTAGTCAGGCGTGAGGGACGCTGGCGTGCTCAGTGAACGGCCATCGCCGCCCCGGCACGTGGTGGTGGTGGCTGACCTCGCCGGCGGAGAGGGATACCACGTCGGTGACGAGGCCATGGCAGAGGCCAACGTGGCCATGCTGCGGGAGGCCGGTGGAGAGGACCTCATCATCACCGTGACGAGTGCCGACCCGACGTGGACGGCCGCGAAACTCGGTTGTGCAGCAGTGCCCTGGGTGGGGTTCGCCGAGTGTAACGACGACCGCCAGCGTCTCCGCCTGCTGGCGGACCGCGACACGGCGCGCGCAATCGCCGACACGCCGCTACTGGCGGCGGTGGCCGACGCCGACGCCGTCATCATCTCCGGTGGCGGCAACATCAACTCCCAGTGGCCCGAGCACCTCTTTGAGCGGGCCCTCGTTGGGCGCACCGCACGACGCCACCACATCCCGGTGTTGATCACCGGCCAGACCATCGGGCCACGCCTCGACGGCGTCCATCGCGACCTGACCGCCGAACTGCTCGTCTCTGCGCACCTGGTCGGGGTACGCGAGCCGCACAGCGCCGCTCTCGCCACCGAACTCGGGGTCGGCACCGACGCCCTCATGATCCAGGCCGACGACTCGCTGGGACTCCGGCCGGCACCGCCGGATCTACTCCCCGACGGATTCGACCCCGGTTCACCGGACACCCCGAAGCGGTTCATCGCCGTGACCGTTCACCCCATCGCAGCGGCGGGCGATCCATTGGTTGCCACCGTGGCCCGACAACTCGCCGAAGTAGCCGACCGTGTCGGCGCCCAGGTGCTCTACGTCCCTCACATCCCCGCTGCGGTGGGACCACTGCAGCGGGGCGACACCGACATCGCCCACGAGATGGCCCGACTGTCGGGCGGATGGGTGCTCGAAGGAGCCGGAGCCCGAGGCGCCCGCTGGGCGTCGGCGGCGGCGTGGCTGGTGGTGGCCACCCGCTACCACCCGGTGGTGTTCGCCACCGCCGAGGCCACTCCCGCGTTGGCACTTCCCTCCGATCACTGCACCGCGGTTAAGTCACTCGGCGCCCTCGGCCATGTGGGGCTCGGCGGCTGGCACCTCAACGTGCCCGATGTCGTCGGCGGCCGACTCGCCGCCGCAGTGGGTGAGATGGCGGCCCGGCGCGGGGAACTCGCCGGGTGGCTCAGGGACGCCCAGTCCCATCTCCGTCGCCTCGAGACACAACGTCAGGCCCGAGTCCTCGCTGGGGTGGGCCTGAGGGTCCCCGAGGGGGAACCCCGCGACGGCACGTTCGATCCCGTCACCCGCCCTGACGCCCCACGCCCGGCAGGGTCGTGGGTGCAGGGGTGACGGTAGGGTGGGGCTGATGACGACCCCCCAGGCGAACATGGCGTTCACTCGCGACCACGCTCTGGAGCGACTCCGTAACGAAACGTTCGACGTCGTGGTGGTCGGCGGCGGCATCACCGGGGTGGGATGTGCACTCGACGCCGCGTCACGAGGCCTGCGCACCGCCCTGGTCGAGCGCGACGACTTCGCGTCGGGAACCTCGTCGAAGTCCTCGAAACTGATCCACGGCGGGTTGCGCTACCTCCAACAAGGTGATGTCCGCCTCGTGTACGAGGCGCTGGCTGAACGGCAGCGACTCCGCCGCAACGCCCCCCACCTCGTCCACCTCCTCCCGTTCCTGTTGCCGGTCTTCGGCGGCAAAGGCGGAGTGATCCCCAAGAAGCTGGCGCGGGCGCTGGGTAGCGCCATGTGGATGTACGACCTCACCGGTGGCGCCCGCATCGGCAAGTTGCACAAGCGCATCAGTGCCGACGAGGCGTTCGCCCACATGCCGACACTGAAACGGGACCGCCTCGCCTCGTCGTACCTTTACTACGACGCCGAGGCCGACGACGCACGCCTCACCCTGACCGTGGCCCGCACCGCGGCACTCGATTTCGGCGCAGTGATGCTCAACCGTGCCCGGGTGACCGCCATTGGGGCACCCGGGGACCACACGTGGTTCGCCGACCAGCAGATGCCCCTGCGCCTCCTCGAGCTTGAAGCCACCCTCGCCGACGGTTCCACCACCACGCTCGAGGTGCGCACCGCCTCGGTGATCAACGCCGCAGGGGTGTGGGCCGACGAGGTCCGCAGTCTTGACGAGGGGGTCAACCCCGACACGATCCGGCCCGCCAAGGGGATCCACATCACCGTCCCGTGGGACAAGGTGCGCAACGACATCGCCGCCGTCATCCCCGTGCCGGGTGACAAACGCAGCGTCTTCGTCGTGCCGTGGGGCGACTTCACGTTCATCGGAACCACCGACACCGACTACGACGGCCCCGTCGACGACCCGCAGTGCACACCCGAGGACGTCGACTACCTCCTCGGGGCCATCAACGGGGCGGTCGTCGAGCCACTGGGGCGCGACGACGTGCTGGGAACGTGGGCGGGTCTGCGACCACTCGTGAAACAAACCGACAGTGGCCGGACCGCCGACCTGTCCCGCCGCCACCAGGTGGTCCACTCGGCGTCGGGGGTCGTCACCGTCAGCGGAGGCAAGCTCACCACCTACCGCGAGATGGCGGCCGACACCGTCGACCACCTCCTCGCCCACGCCCTGACCTCGCCTGCGGTGCGCAACCGGGTTCGCCGCCGCAGCCACACCAAGCGCCTGCGCCTTCGCGGTGCCGCCGGATATGAGACCCAACTCGCCGCCGCACCCACAGAAGGTCTCGACGCCGACACCATGGCGCACCTCGCCAACCGGTACGGCGGTGAGGCGCCCGTGGTGATCGACCTCGTCCGCCACGACCCGTCGCTGGGCAGCCCGATCATCGACGGCCTCCCCTACCTCGCTGCTGAGGTCGTGCATGCGGTCCGTTACGAGATGGCCACCACCCTCGACGACGTCCTGAGTCGACGCACTCGCGCACGACTGCAACTGCGAGACGCCTCGGCGGACGCCGCAGGTGCAGTCGCCGACCTGATGGGTGCCGAACTGGGTTGGGATACGGATCACCGCGACGCCGAGGTCGCCTCCTATCTCGCTTCGGTGGCCGCAGAGCGTGCCAGTGGCGCCCTTCCGGTGACCTCTACGAGTCCGGGCAGCGGTTCGTGACCGGCCCGAACGACGGGCCAACGCCGCTGGGGACCGGTGCACCGGTCGCTCCAATCACCCTCAACCTCCCAGACGGCGACGCGTTGCCACGCTGGGGTGTCGAGCGAGTGCCCGTCCCCGACGCCGTCGTGGCTGCGCTCACCGATGCCGTGGGTGGATCGGTGACGACCGCTGCGGTAGATCTCGCCGAGGCGTCACGCGACTGGTGGCCGCTGGCCATGACGTGGGCCGCCGATGGCGGCGTTGCCGGCCTCGCAAGCCTGGTGGTCCGCCCCGCCAATGCCAGCGAGGTGGCGTCCGTGCTGTCGATCTGCAACGAGGCGAGGATCCCGGTCACCGCCGCCGGAGGGCGTTCAGGGGTGTGTGGGTCCTCGGTGCCACTGTTCGGCGGGGTCGTCATGGACCTGTGCGCACTGGCGGGAATCCGGTCCGTCGATGCCGAGTCGCTCGTCGTCGACGTCGGGCCGGGCACATTCGGAGACCACTTCGAACACGAACTCGCCACCACGTGGGGACTCACCGTCGGTCATTGGCCCCAGTCGGTGGCCCTGTCGACGGTGGGTGGGTGGCTGGCGTGCCGTGGGGCGGGCCAGTTGTCGAACCGCTACGGAAAAATCGAGGACATGGTGGTGGGCCTCGACGTGGTCCTCGCCGACGGTTCGACGCTGCACACGGGCGGCAACGCCCGCCAAGCCAGCGGGCCGGACCTGAACCAGTTGTTCGTCGGATCGGAAGGGACGCTGGGCATCATCACCGGAGCGCGTCTGCGACTCCATCCGCTGCCCGCCACACGTCAGCACAGCGCGTGGGGGTTCGACTCGTTCGCCGACGGTCTTGATGCCTGTCGGCGCATGGTGCGACGAGGGGCGACGCCGGCGGTGTTGCGGCTGTATGACGACGTGGAGGCGAACCGGAGCTACGCCACGGGGGACCGCCACGTTCTGCTCATCCTCGATGAGGGCGACCCGACGATGGTGGCCGCCACCATGGCGGTGGCCCACGAGGAGTGTCACGCCACGGCCGGGGCCGCACCCCTCGACGACGGTCTCGTGGACCGGTGGCTCGCCCACCGCAACGAGGTCTCCGCACTCGAGGCACTCATCTCAAAGGGGTTCGTGGTCGACACCATGGAAGTCACCGCCCCGTGGGCGACCATCGACGACGTGTACCGGGCGGTGACGACGGCAATCGCCGCGGTGGACGGCACCCTGGTGGCGTCAGCCCACCAGTCCCACGCCTACCTCGACGGGGCGTGCCTCTATGTCACGTTCGCCGGTCGGGTCGACACCAACGCCCGGGACACCTACTACCGGGCCGTGTGGGACGCCGGCACGCTCGCCGCGCTCGGCACCGGGGCGTCGCTTTCGCACCATCATGGGGTCGGGATCAACCGGGCCCGGTTCATGCGAACCGCTCTCGGAGGCGGGCTCGACGTGCTGCAGTCGGTCAAGGATGCCCTCGACCCCCATGGCATCCTCAACCCCGGCAAGTTGGGTTTGCGGTCCCCGTTCGGCACCGTGGCGTTTGCCGACCCGTCATGACCGGCCCGACGCCTGCCACACCTGCGGACCCGATGCTGGTGCCCGACGCCGTGATCCGAGGCGCCGTGCTGGCCCTCACCATCGTGGTTCCCGCCGCCGCCCTCCAGTTACTCATCGACGCGCCGAGTGTGCGTTGGCTGCTGTTCGCTGTGATTCTCGGCGGGTTCGGCGCCGGCGGTCACCGCGCCAGTCGACTCGCCCCTGCGACGCCACTCACGAATGCCGCGGCGGCGGCGCTGGCGGCGTTCGTGGTTGCCCAGGGGGTCGCTGCAGCCCTGAGTGTGGCAAGAGGCAGTGCGGTGCAGTGGGCAGCGATCGCCTTCCTTGCCCTGCTGGCCACCTCGAGTGGGATGGTGGGGGCCATGGTGTCGTTGCGGCGCGGCTCGTCGGGGCGCAGCGGCGGCCGCTCCGACAGCTGAGCGGCGGCCGGTCGTGATGGTGAGGTTGCGGGCGCAGTGCGCCACCGCAACCAGCCTCGACATCTGTGGCAAGGTCTACGACGGCGACGTGGCCAACAACGCCGTGTGCACAGGTCGCCGGCGGGGACGACCGCACCGCCGACACGACGAGCCCGGGGAGGCGCACCGTGAACATCTTGGTCATTGATGTCGGTACCAGCAGTGTGCGTGCCGCCCTGGTCAGTCCACAAGCCACCGTCGTGGACGAGCACCGCCGGTCGTGTCTGCCCGCCACCCCGGCGGCCGGCATGGTCGAGTTTGACCCCATGGAGATCCGTGACGCCGTGCTGGATGTTGCCGCCAGCATGCTTGATGCTCACGCCGAACCCGTGGCTGCCGTCGGCGTTGCCACCCAACGGGCCTCAACGATGATCTGGGATCGGGCTACTGGTGAACCAGTCGGACCAGGACTTGGGTGGCAGGACCTACGCACGTTGGGAACATGTCTCGCGCTGCAGGCCGAAGGGGTACGTCTCGCCCCCAACCAGTCCGCCACCAAGGTGGCGTGGCTGCTCGACACGTTCGATCCCGACCGCAGTCGAAACCTGTGTTTCGGCACCATCGATTCGTGGGTGGCGTGGACCCTCTCTGGCGGCGAAGCCCACGTCACCGACCTGTCCAACGCCGCGCTGACCGGCCTGCTCGATCCGAGCCGGGCCCCCTGGACGACGGCTGACACCAGCCCGTGGAACGAACGACTGCTTGAGCGGCTCGGCATTCCCGTTGAGATGCTGCCCAACCTCGTCGACACGTCAGGGTCCATCGCCACGGCCTCGGTGCTGCGCGGGGCTCCACCGATCTGTTCGCTGGTGGGTGACCAGCAGGCCTCCCTCGCCGGTCAGGGGGTCGTGCACCCCGCGACGGCGAAGATCACCTTTGGCACTGGGGGCATGCTCGACATGGTGGTGGGTCCGAGGCGTCACGTCAGTGGGGCCCGCAACGACGGCGGGACGTTCCCCATCGTGACGTGGCGTCGGGGCGGTGAGGCCACCTGGGGGGTGGAGGCCATCATGTTGTCGGCGGGCACCAACGTGGAATGGTTGCGCGACGACCTGGGCGTCATCGACACCGTCGAGGAATCCGACCGCCTCGCAGCGACCTGTGCGGACACCGGCGGGGTGACCTACGTCCCCGCCCTGTTGGGCCTCGGCACCCCGTACTGGGATTACGGGGCGCGCGGCACGCTGTTGGGACTCACCCGGGGATCGGGCCGTGCCGAAGTGGTGCGTGCCGTGCTCGAAGGTGTCGCCCACCGTGGGGCGGACCTCGTGGAGGCGGCGGAGGCCGACACCGGCCAGCACATTGAGACCCTCCGGGTCGATGGCGGCATGAGCCGCAACGCCACATTCATCGCGGCGCTCGCCAACGCCACCGGTCGCCGGGTTGAGGTGTCCCCGGTGGTGGAAGCCACAGCGCTCGGGGCGGGCCTGCTCGCTGGTCTCGAGGTCGGAACGTGGGGGTCCTGGGACGATCTCGCCGCCACCTGGTCCCCCCGGGCGGCCGTGGACCCCGACGGCCCGGCGGATCGGGACCGGTGGCGACGTGCGGTGGAACGGGCGGCGGGCTGGATTCCCGAACTGTCCGTCCTCGATTTCTGAGCGTTCGGCGGGCCCGACGGGGCCCGAGGTCCCAGTGCCGGTCCACCGCGACGTAGGCTGGGCGACGGTCATACCGGACACGACGAACCACAAAGGACGCGCCTCCGCCATGCAGCCACCCAGCGCCAAACGACCTGACCGGCTCCGCTCGCTCACCGAGCAAGCCGACCTGATGCACCGCGACGGTATGGCCACCATCCACCACGACCTTGAGGTCGCCCACTTCGACGTGGCCGACGCCGACCGTCTGGCCTCCCGCCGACAGTTCCTGACCCGGGCCGGCACCGCTGCGCTCACCGTCGGGGCGGTCAGCGTCTCGCTTGGAAGCCTGGCCTCAGCAGCGTGGGCACAGGGAACCATGGGGAGCACCTCGACCACCGCCGCTGCGGGACCGGGGTGTGCATCGGGCCCGGTGTCGATGACGGCGTCCGACGAACAGCTCGTGATTTTCGCCGAGTCGGTGGAACGCGCCGCGGTGGCTGCGTACGGACTCGCCCAGGACAACCCCGCCCTCGACCCCGCTGCCAGCGAGAGCGCCCGCATCTTCGCCACCCACCACACCGACCACGCCGAGGCGTTGCGGTGCCTGGTGGCCGGCACCGAACAGGCACCCAACCAGGCGCTCGTGGACGCGCTTGCACCCCAGATCACCGACGCCCGTTCCGATGGCGCCATCATCGAGATCCTCCGTCAGATCGAGGCGGGAGCGGCTGCCACCTACCTGTTCGCCCTCGGGGTCCTCGAGACCGCTGCGGTGGCCGGGGCGGCGAGCACCATCCTCCCGGTGGAAGCCCAGCACGAGGTGGTGTGGAGCCAGTACCTCGGGCTTCCCGTTGCCGCCTACGTCCCGGCGTTCCAGACCACCGACGGCGCCTTCTCCCCGGCCTGATCCGGCCCAACCGACCTCCCGACGAACCCCGCACCCAGGAGCCAACTGTGACCGCCTCCCGAGACGAACTCCACCGCCAGCTGCGTGACGCCGCCGCCGAGCAGCGCGACGCCCTCCCCCGTTTCTCCCGTGCCCTGCGCCGGGCCGCCGACCCCGACTCGGGCACCTCCACCGAGGAACAGGCCGCGTTGTTGGGTCTGCCCCACAGCCGTCGCGGGTTCCTGCGCCTCGGAGGCCTGAGTGTGGCCGCCTCGGCGTTCCTCGTGTCGTGCGGACTGGGCTCGTCAACCGACGAGGTCGACATCACCCGCACCGGCCCCACGATTGAGCCGTCGTCGGGCACGGTGCCCGCCCCGACCCCCGGGCCCGAACTCGACCTCACGTTGCTGCTCACCGCCGGCTCGCTTGAGGCGCTCGCCATCGCCACCTACGACACCGCGCTCGAGGCGGGGTGGCTTGGCAGTCCTGCGCTCGACGAGGTGGCCCGATTGTTCCGTGACCAGCACACCGAGCACCTCGCAGCGGTGAGTGCCGCCACCCGTTCCGTCGGGGGCACCCCCTATGAGGAACCGAACCCGTTCCTGTTCGACAACGTGGTCAGTCCGGCCGCCGAGAGCATCGCCGCCCTCGAACCCGCCGATCAGCCGCTGGCCACCCTGAACCTCGCCTACACCCTCGAGGACGTCGCCGCCCAGACCTACACCAGTGCCGGCGGGTTGTTCTCCGCAGCCGAGCTGCGTGAGGCCGGCATGTCCATCGGCGCGGTCGAGGCCCGGCACGTCTCGGTGCTGCTCGGTGCCCTCCAGGAGCCTGCTGCCCCGTTCCCGTTCGCCCGGACCGTCAACGCCGTGGACGAGGCGGCGTTCATCACGCCCGACGGTCCGGTCACCACACCCTGACGGACGCCCCGGTCGCCGACCGGGTTCAGAGTTGTGAGCTGGCGAACCGGTAGAGGAACTGGGCCATCTGCTGACGGGTCACGACACCGGCGGGGTTGTACGGGTCGGCTTCGGTGATGCGCTGGGATTTCAGCCAGCACGCTCCCTTGCGGAAATCCTCGGGCTGGTTGTTCATGACCGCCTGGTCACGGAACGTGCACGACGTCCCCGTGGACGGTTTGCCGGCCAGACGCCACAGGAACCCGGCCATCTGCCCGCGGGTCACCGACCCTGCGGGGTTGTAGGGGTTCGCAACGGTCACCGCCTGCTCCTTGAGCCAGCACGCTCCGGGGCGGGCCCAGCTCTGGATGGCCGCCTGGTCCCGGAACGTGCACGGTGCGACGGCAGGTAATCCGACGAGTTTGTGGAGGAACGACGCCATCTGGTCGCGGGTCACCGGAGACGACGGGCCGAACTTGTTGTCCTCAGGTGCGCCGACGCCTCGGGTCACGTTGTTGGCGCGAAGCCACCGGGTGGCCTCCACTGCGTCGCCGGAGTTGGGCACGTCGGAAAATGCTGGGACGCTGGACCACGACGCCTTCGGCCGGCCGACGAGCGTGGCGTACGCCATCCCGATCCCGTTGTTCAACTGCCAGGTCATGTTGTACTGACGAAGCGGGGTCAACCCGGTGAACGTGCACGACGACAGGGTTGCCGGCACCGAACACTCGACGAGGTCGGTGTTGGCCCCCACCTCCTCGGCCCAGATGGTCACCTCGGTGAACAAGCCCTGTTGGCTGGCGGGAATCGGGTTCCACGTCACGGTGAGACCGTCAGCGGTGGGACTGGCCTGCAGCGGGGTCGGGACGGTCGGGTCGAAGGGGATCCGCATGGTGCCCGCCACCGGGTCCGACACGTACTCGAGGTTCGTGTCGGGGTCGCGGTTGCGGGCGACGATCGTCAGGTCGTAGGGGGCGCCGCGCACCAGACCGGAGAACTCACACGTGGCGGTGGCCACCCGCAGGCAACGCTTGACCTCACCGCTGGCGGTGGGGACGGCCACCACGTCGTAGTTGATGATCGGTGCGCCACCGGTGTTCGTCGGCGACGCCCAACTGACCCGCACCGTGCCGTTCAGGTTCGGTTCGGACGTGATGGACTCGACGAGACCCGGCTTGCCCTTGAACACCAGGTTGTCGATGACGGTGTTGGGCCGGGTGGCGGTGCGCCACGGACCCCAACCGCCCGCCGTGCGGGCGCGCACCGTGAACGTGTGGGCGATGCCAGGTTCGAGACCGACCATGGCACACCCCAGCGAGATGGGTCCCGTCTCGGGGATGTCGTAGGTGCAGCGCTGGCCACCTGGTGCGGCGACGGCCTCGTAGCCCAAGACTGGCGACACCGCTTCGCGGGTCTCGTCGCCCGGAGGGTTCCAGTAGACGCGCACACTGTCGAGGAAGTTGCCTCCGCCTTGGTCGGTGCGCTGTTGGAACATGCTGGCCGAGCGCACCACGGCGGGGAGCGGGTGCACGGTGTGGATGGTGCCCGCCGACATGTTGCCGTTGCGGTCGAGCGCCCGCACCTCGACGTGGGCGAGCTGGTCGGCGTAGGCGGGGACGTCGACACTGGCGGTCGACGCCAACAAGGTGGTCCACGCCGTCGGTGACACCCCTGGCAGATGCACCCGGTACTCCATGCCGCGCACACCCGCCGCGTCTGCGGCCGACACGTTCACCGCGATGGAACCCTGCGACTCGCGGGCGCGATCGATGGTGGAGCTCACCTGGGGAGCGGTGTCGTCGGACCAGTCGTAACTGGCGAGGTGGCCTTGTTCGGCGAGTTTGACGTGACCGGCGAAGGAGGGATGGAAGTGGTCGATAGTCGAGATGTCGCCGTCGACGAACACGAACTGGTTGCGGGGCACCAACGGGGCACTGTTGGCCGGTTGGCCGGTGGCGGGCAGCACCCGGTTCGAGCTGAAACGGAACATGGCGTAGTTGTCGAAACGGCAACGCAACACCTTGGCGCACTCGGCGTCGAGGATGGCGTTGAAGTCGATGTTGCGTTGCCGGACCCGCAGGCGACGGTCCTCGTTGGAACCGGGGTACGAGGTCGGGTTCTCAAGGAGCGACTTGCACGGGATGATGTCGATGAGTCCGTTATCCCAGAAGGTTCGAGCGATCCCGGCGTTACCGCTGGTCACCGGGTTCGGCGGGTTGGGTGCCCCGCGCAGGTACCACAGGTTGTAGATGTCAGGAATCGAGGTGACGTAGATGAGGGCGTTGGGGTTCTTGGCCCTGGTGGCGTCGAGGAACGCCACGAACTGGTTGCGGAACGTCGACGTCGAGGTCATCTGACCTTCCGACGGCCGGCACAGGTCGTTGCCGCCCATCTGGATGACCACGTAGTCGCTGCTCGACGACATGGCGTTCGCCTGGTCGTCGGCGTCGGACATGTTCTTGCCGTTCGCCGACCGGTTGTCGGCGGTGGCCGACGAGTTGAACGGCAACAGGCGTTGAAACATGCTGTTGAGGTTGTTGGCGGTGCCCGTCGCCCAGGAGTTCTCCTTCTGTTCCTGACCGGCGTTGAAGATGTTGCCCGCCGCACCGGTGCCCGCCGAGATGGAGTCCCCGATGATGACCATGCGGTTCGGGGCACTGGTACGTCCCGGGGTCGGGGTCGGGATGGTGGCTGCGGCCGGAGCGACGACAACGTTGTCGTCACCCCCCGCGGCGGGCATGCCACCAACACTCAACGTGGTGGCTGCCAGTGCCACCGCAACTGCCCCGGCGACAACCCGTTTCGAGCCTCTGCCCATGTCTCCCCCCGGAAACGCTGTGAGGCCGGCGCACTCCCCCGCCGCCGACGCCCCGAATCATAGAACGACACGGGTGGCCAAGGGCACGCACCGCCCCGGCGGGCATCCCATTGCACGGCTGGAGGCCCCGGCGGGCAGAATGGCCCTGACGGTGAGTCCACCGGGTGACCGCAGCGGGGTGTGACCCCGTTGAGGAAGGTCGGGACTCCACAGGGAAGGACGCTGGCGCGAGCCAGGCAGGGCGACCTGACGGAAAGTGCAACAGAGAGCAGACCGCCGATGGGCGCACCTCCGGGTGCGTCACAGGCAAGGGTGAAACGGTGCGGTAAGAGCGCACCAGCGTCCCGGGCGACCGGAACGGCTTGTAAACCCCGTCCGGAGCAAGGCCAAGTGAGGGTTTGGGTGTCCCGCCCGGGTCACCAACTGGTGACCCAGCCCCTGGTAGGCCGCATAGATGGATGGTCACCCAGGCGCCGGGAGGCGCTGGACAGAATCCCGCCTACAGGTGGACTCACCGTCACCCACCCTCAGGCGGCGGGCTGCCACCCGGGTCGACGCACGAGATGCCCGAGGCGGTCCCGCCAGTTGCGGGCGTGGGCGACGTCGGTGAGCAGGGACACGTGCTCGTGTGAGGCCACCACCGCAGGGTTGAACGTGTCGATGTTCTTCGTCAGGCCGTACACCACGGGTTCGTCGGGGTCCTCCACGACGTGGGTGCCGAACAACCGGTCCCAGACAATGAGGATCCCACCGTGGTTGCGATCGAGGTACCGGCGGTTCGAACCGTGGTGCACCCGGTGCAGCGACGGGGTGTTGAGCACCTCCTCGGCCCGCCCCAGGCGGTCGATGGCCTCGGTGTGGATCCAGTACTGGTACAACAGGTTCCACGCCCGGGCCTGGGCGATGACTGACGGACGCACCCCGAGGAGACTCAGGAGTCCGGTGGGGACGAACACCCCGAGGGCGTCAGCCACCGGTTGACGCAGCGCCGTGGAGAGGTTGTACCGCTGCGACGAGTGGTGCACGACATGGATGGCCCACAGGGCCCGAACTTCGTGCATGAGACGGTGGTTCCAGTAGTAGATGAAATCCCATCCCACCATCGCCACCCCGAACGCCACCGGTCCGGTGCCAAGGTCGGGCAGCACGCGACGGGCCCACAACCGCTCGGGCGACGTCCAGTGTGACCACGCCGTGGCGGCCACCAGTCCGCCGCTCATCACCGCCCCTACCCCGGCGACCGACGCCGTTCGGCGTGCGGTCGCAGCCACACGACGCCGGGTCAACCGGCGGCGCACACGGCCAGCGACCGACCCTCCGGAGGCACGAACCGTTCCGTGCGAGGTGGAGTCGTCACGGGCGAGGCGGTCAGCCACCGTGGCGGTCACCGCCAACGCAGCCGCCACCCCAACGAGTTTGGTGGCGTGACGACCCACCCCGGGGGTGATGGGCGCGAGCACCTTGGGCACCACCAGCGGCGCAACGAGGCTGAGCGCCCCCATGGCGAGACTGGTCAGGGTGTCGGGCGTCTCGAACCCGGCGATGCGTCGCTTGGGGGTCTCCTCAACATTGACGTCCCCGGTCGCTGCCCGAGCGTCGTCATGTCGCTGGGCCCGCACTCTCCGGCGCGCCCACCACTGCTCGGCGGCGATCGTGCCGGCGTAGACGGGTACTGCCCACACCGTGGGATCAGCGGCCACGCATCGTCTCCCCGACACCCCCGGCGTCGCTCACGCCGCCGCCCTCGTGCGCCGCAGCACCGGGTCCGCAACGGCGAGCGCCCGGTCCGCCAGACGCATCACCCGTCCCGCAGCCCCCGGCGTCTCGTTGTCAACGAGGTTGCCCATCACCGCCAGGGTGATATCCGCCGCCGCCTGGGTGCCGACGGCCACCCGCAACCCGGTGCGCAACAGCAACGGGTGACCGATGAGGAAACTGAACCGGCGACCGGTGCGCAGGAAGGCATCGAAACGTTCGCCCACGGCGACGTCGTAGGAGGTGGGTGCGGTAGCAGGGTCGGTGAGGAACTGGTCGACGGCCAACATGCCGCTCTCAAGTCCGTAGTCGATGCCCTCACCATTCATGGGGTTCACCAGCCCCGCTGCGTCCCCCACCGCCACCCAGCCCGGACCGTGCCGTCGGAGCACGCTCATGGGCAGACGCCAGGCTCGGGGACGTTCCAACATGGGACCCAGATCCCATTCGGCACGCACCATGGCGGCGTAGCTCTCCACCAGCGTGTTCAGGTTCAACTTCTTGAACCCTTTCATGGTGCTGAGCGCCCCCACGCCGATGTTGACGGTGCCGTCCCCGGCGGGGAACAACCACCCGTACCCCGGTACCGGGGTGCCGTGTTCGTCGCGCAACGCCAGGCACGCCTCCAACAGCCGGTCGGTGTGTCGGGGCGTCTCGGCGTAGGAGCGGATGGCGAGACCGAACGGCTCGCGAGGGTCGCGCACTGCGCCCAGCATGCGGGCCGCTTCACCTTGGGCGCCTGCGGCCAGCACCGTCATCGTGGCTCGGACCACGCCATGTTCGGTGCGCACCCCCACGACCCGATCCCCCTCGAATTCGGGGAGGGCGTCGACCCCGAAACGGATCTCGGCGCCGGCGGCGGCAGCGGCATCGATGAGGTGGGCGTCGAGTCTGCGTCGGGGCCACACAGCGCCATGGGCGGGGAACCGGCCGGTGGCCGGCCAGTCGAGTTCCCGTCGTTGTCGGCCGGCGATCATGCGGAGACCGTCGATGCGGTGGGCAGCGGTGAGGTCGATCTTGAGTTCTTCGAGTGCCGCCACCGCACGAGGCGTCAGGCCGTCACCGCAGACCTTGTCGCGGCCGTGCGCCGCCCGTTCGAACACCACGACCCGCAGGCCAGCGTGGGCACCCCGGATGGCCGCGGCCGCTCCAGCAGGGCCGCCACCGATCACGGCAAGGTCGACGTGTTCCACTCCCCCAGCCTGCCACCTCGAGCGCAGGGTTCCTCAGTCGGCGGGCCCGAGGGACTCCCCAGGGGGACGGCTGTCGCCGGTGTCGGGAACTCCCCCGAGGTAGCCGGCTTCAAGCACCTCAGCCTGTGCGGCCACCTCAGCCGAGGTTCCCGCAGCCAGCACCCGTCCGTGGCCAAGCACGTAGGCCCGGTCCGACACGGCGAGCGCCAAGCCGACGTGTTGTTCGACCACCACCACACCCGCCCCGGTTCGACCGGCGATGGTGCGCAACGACGGCAGGATCTGCTCGACCACCATGGGGGCCAGACCCAAACTGAGTTCGTCCACGAGCAGCAGTCTGGGCGCCCCGACCACCGCCCGGGCCAGCGACAGCATCTGTTGCTCTCCACCTGAGAGCAGACCTGCCCGGCGGTCGAGCACCCGGGCGAGGGCCGGGAACCAGCCGAGCACCTCGTCGAGGTCGAGGGTCTGCCCACCGGACCGACCAGCACGTCGGGATCCGAGCCGGAAGTGTTCGCGGGCGGTCAGGTCGGCGAACAGGCCACGGTCCTCGGGGACGTGGGCGAGACCGAGCCGCGCCCGGGCGGTGACGGTGGAGGCCCGCACCCGCCGGCGGGCCGGCACCGCTTCTCCGAGCACCTCGAGCGTGCCGTCGATAGGGGTGAGCAAACCCGACACGGTGAGTAGCAGGGTCGTCTTGCCCGCCCCGTTGGCGCCGAGCAGCGAGACCACTTCGCCGGCGGCAACGTCGAGGTCGACGCCGTGGACCACCGGGATGCCGCCGTATCCGGCGACGAGCCCGCGGGCGGCCAGCACCGCGGTCACGACCGGCCCTCACCGGGGTCGGGGCGGTGGGTGCCGAGGTAGGCCTGGCGCACCAGCGCGTCGGCGCGCACCTCGTCGGGGGTGCCGGTGGCGATGACCTGGCCGAAGTCGAGGACCACCACCCGGTGGCAGACACCGAACACGAGATCCATGTCGTGGTCCACCAACAGCACCGAGGTGCCGAGTTCCACGAGACCGGCCACCACCTCGGCGAGCGCAACGGTCTCGGTGGTGTCAAGGCCGGCGGCGGGCTCGTCGAGGCACACCACCACCGGTCGTGCCACCAGTGCACGCCCGATGGCCACGAGATGTCGCGCACCGTTGGAAAGTTCGTCGGGTCGGCGGTCGGCCACGTCGGCGAGGCCGAGGTGGTCGAGTGCAGCCACCACTTCGGGGTGACCGGCGCGCTGCCGCCACCCACCGAGCACCTCGGTCCACGCCCGGGCGGGGGTCCGGTGGGCGAGCCCGATGGCAATGTTGTCGGCCACGCTGAGGTCGTCGAAGAGTTCAAGGGACTGGAAGGTCCGCGACAACCCGGCGCGGGCGATCCGGTGCGGGGCGAGACCGCACATCTCGGTGTCGCCGAGCGTGACCCGGCCGGTGCGGGCGACGGCGAACCCGGTGATCGCATCGATACAGGTGGTCTTGCCCGCCCCGTTGGGACCGATGAGCCCCACGATCTCACCGGGCGCCACCGTGAAGCTGGCGTCGTCGAGGGCACGCACCCCGCCGTAGTCGACACTGAGGCCGCTGACGGCCAACACGGGGGTGGGACCGTCTGTCATGCCGACTCCACCGGGAGTGTTCGACGACGGGCGGCGAGACCACCGAGCCGGTTGCGCACCACACCGCTGATGCCCTCAGGTGCGGTGATGGTGATCACGATGAGCGCCAGACCGGTGAAGGCGAACACGTACTCCCCCGACGACCCGCCACTGAGACCGTTCATGAACGTCGTGACCACACCGGCCTGGGCCAAGGTGGCGGCCACGAGTGCTCCCGCCAGGCTCGACACGCCGCTGAGGTAGGTCAGTGCCACGGCGACGAGTGCCCCGACGACCATGAACGAGGTGGGTGAAAGCGTGGTCGATGACAGGGCGAGGAACACGCCGCTGAGACCGGCGAGAAACGAGGACAGGGCGAACGCCACCAGTTTGGTGCGGGCCACGTCGACCCCTGCGGCCGAGGCGGCCCGCTCGTTGGCCCGCACCGCCAACCACGCCATGCCCGTCACCCCGCGCCGCAGGTTGGCCACCGCCACGTAGGCCACCACCACGACGACGAGCACCACCACGCCGTACACCGGCCGGAAGTTGTCCGTCCCGAGTCCGCTCACCCCCACGTCGAGGCCGAACAGGGTCGGTGAGGGCACCGGCCGTCCGGCCGGACCACCCGACAGCGACACCGAGTCGAGCACCAGGTCGTCGATGGCGACGGCGAGCGCCAACGTGGCCACCGCCAGACTCATGCCGCGCACCCTCGTGGCGGGCAGGCCGACGAGTACCCCCAACGCGGTGGCCACAAGCGCGGCGAGGATCACGGCCACGGGAAACGGCACCCCGCCGTCGAGCAACCGGATCACGCTGAACCCGGCCACCCCGGCGAACGCCAACTGGGCGAGGGAGACCTGCCCGACGTAGCCGGTGACCACCACCACCGACAACGTCAACAGGGCGTAGACGAGCGTCACGATGATGGCCTGACGGTAGGTGGCTCCCAGCGTGAACAACCCGGTGACGGTCACAGCCGACAGCACCACCACCCACAAGCCGACACGTTGCGGTCTCGGTGAGGGTGGGAGGGATTGTTCCGGTACCGCCGACCGGGTGGGCAGCACGCCTCCACGCCACACCAGTGCCACGACCACCAACACGACCGGAACGGCCTGTTGCAGACCGGTCACCGGCAGCCAGTCGGGCAACCAGGTCGTTGACGGCGACACCGCCCAACCAAGGATGAGGGACTGCACCATCCCGATCCCGAGACCCGCCACAGTGGCCAGACCGAACGACCGCAACCCCCCGAGCAGTGCTGCAGCAAGAGCGGGAACGACCAGCAGCGGGGTGGTGGTCGGGTTCAGCCCGGCGATGGGTTCGATCAGCACCACCGCCACACCGCCCAGCACCGCAGCCACCGCCCAGTTCACAATCCCGAGCCGGTCAGGGCTGAGCCCGGCGAGCAGCGCCCCCTTGTCGTTGTCGGCAGCGGCGCGGGTGGCCAGACCGAAACGCGTGAAGCGGTACACACCCCACAACACGGCGGCCACCGCCACGGCGAGGCCGGCGAGGAGCAGGCGGTTGGCACTGACGGTGGAACCGAACACGTCCACGGGATTCTCGGGGAGCAAGGCCACCCGTTCGGCGGTGGCGGCACTCGATGGCGGTACCCCGAGACGCACCACCTCCTGGAGGTAGATGAGCAGCCCCAGTGACGCCACCACCCGGGCCAGCGGTGGGGCGTGACGCAACGGCCGGAACACGAACCAGTGCACGCACGCCCCCAACACCGCAGCGACCACCACCATGATGATGAGCGCCGTGGCCACCGTGGGGCGTGCCACCAACGGCACTCGTGACGGCAGACCCACCACGGGCAACAACAGCTCGCCGGTGCGACGCAGTTCGAAAAACACGTAGGCGAGGTACATGCCCATCGCCCCGTAGGCGAAGTTCACCACCCCCGACGTGCGGAAACACAGCACCAGGCCCACGGCGAGGGCCGCCACCACCGCACCTCCGCCGAGGCCGGCGAGCAGATACCCAACCGACGTTCCCACGTCAGTCCCGATTCCCGATGGCGAGGCCGATCACAACGACGCGGCGTAGATGGCCCCCACGTCGATCCAGTCGGAGATCTGGATCACTTCGCGGTCACGCATCTGCACCATGATCTGCTGGGGTGAGCACATCGCCGGCAGACCCTCGAACTGCTTGCGGTCGCAGGTGTAGGGGTGACCCATGAAGCTCGGAGTGTTGCGCTGGGCGGCAAGTGCGCCAGCCACCGTGTCCGCCGCCGGTTCGGCGTCGAGGCCGGAAAGCACCGCGAACAGATTCATGAACGCCCGGAAACTCACCGTGGATGCACCCACCGGGTTCAGACCATCGCCGTAGGTCTCGAGCACCTTGGCGTACAGGGCGAAATCGGGATCGGGGTTGGTGGTGGACACGTTGCCCTCGACGTTGAACAGCGCCCCCTCGGTGGCCTCAACCGGCACGCTGTCGACAATGGTGGGCGCGGCGCACGCCCCGACGTAGAACACCGGCACGCTCACCCCGAGGGTTCGCACCGCATCGAAGGCGGCCTTGCACCCGGTGTCGGCGGCGAGGACCACCACAGCGTCAGGGCCGGTGGAGGTCGCCGCCGTCAACGGGGAAGTGAGGTCGGTGGTCACGATCGGGTACGGCACCATCTGGGTGGCCACCCCGCGCGACTCGAGCACGGTACGTCCGTAGTCGGCACTGTCGGCGATGGAACCGAACTCGCCGTACACGATGGAGACCGACTTGGCGTCGAGCTCGGTGGTGGCCCACTCGGCGAACGCCACTGCGGCGCCCCACGTCCCCCCACTCCACTGGAACGAATTGGGGGCGCTCACCGACTGGGCGCTGACGGGGATCCCGCCGACGTAGGGGATGCCGTTGGCGTCGAGGACGTCGACGGCGTTGCCGAAGATGTCGATGCCGCCCAACACGGCAGGTACCCCGGCTTCGGCGAACTGCTGCCCGCAGGCGGTGGACCCTTCAGCGGAAAAATTCGTGTTGCACACCTCGATCTCGATGGGTCGCCCGGCGACACCCCCGAGTTGTTCGTTGACGAACGTGGCAGCAGCCTGCGCGGCGGCGGACAACTCGGGGAACGACCCCACCGGGGTGTTCTCCTGGTTGACCATGCCGAGACGGATGGGTTCCCCCGTCGCTGCGGTCGGCGCGTCCGGTACGAGACCAGCGAGGGTGCCGAGACGGGCACAGGCGAGCAGGTCGAGACCGGCACACGCAGCCCCTCGGGTGTCCTCGGCCGACGACGACGGACCGGTGGCAGATTCGGGTTCGCTGCAGGCCGTGAGCAATCCCAGCGTGACCGTTGCCACTGCCAGCACGAGCGTTCGCCTCATCGCTCCCCCTCCGAGGTCGGCCCCAGCGGCGCAACCTGCCCCCGTTCTACCACTTGTGACCGTGGGGTCGCCGGGGAGACCGCCCCGCAAACGGGGGCACTCATTCGACCAGCGAGGTCTCGTTGAAGGCGTGCAGCACCGGGCCTGTGGGCCCCGGCCCGACCCGGGTGATCGACCCCGGGGACACGAACGTGCGCCAACTGACGACGTCGTCGACTCCCAACGTCCAACACACCGCCGCCTTGATCGGTGAGACGTGGGTGACGACCACGACGTCACCCTCCCCGTCGGCGACGTCTGCAATGAGGTCCTCGCAGGCTGCGGTCACCCGGGTGCGCACCGAAGCGAGTGACTCACCGCCTGGCGGGGCGAACCCCGGGTCGGTGCGCCACGAGGCCCACACCTCAGCGGGGACCTCGCCGAGCGGCATCCCGTCGTACGCCCCGTAGTCCACCTCGATCCAGCGTTCGTCAATCTCCACGTCGGTCCCGCTCACCGCAGCGATGGCCTCTGCGGTCTGTCGGGCACGCACCAGCGGCGAAGTCACCACGCGCCGCACCGTTCCCGATCCCAACCGGGTGGCGACCGCTTCAGCCTGGGCGACCCCGAGCGGGTCGAGGGCCGGGTCGAGGCGGCCGAGGAGTCGGCGTGCGGCGTTGAGCTCGGTGCGGCCGTGACGGACAATGATCAACACCGCTCAGCCCACCAGATCCCGGGGAAGCTGCCCGGTGCGCAAGAACGCGTCGAAACGGGTCCGATCAGCGAACCCGAACGCCCGCCAGCACCACACAAGGGCGGCGGCGCCGACGAGTTCGAACACGATGACGAGCCCCACCGGTCGATCCAGTTCAGGGAGCGGACCCGCGCCGAAGTCCAGACCGAACGCCGGCCACCAGAACACCTCGGCCACCGCCCACACCCCATCGAGTACGAGGTGCATGAGCAGCCCGATGGGGAGACTGATCAGTCGGCGGCGCAGCAGCCGTCGGTGCCGGGTGGCCAACATCACCACGGCCAACAACGCCACGGCGAACAGCAGCGTGTGCAACAGGCGCGGGCCGCCGAAGATGACCTCCCCGACGGGAAGCACGGCGCCCAACATCACGAGTCGGTAATCAAGGGCCGGCGAGCGGAACACCTGCCACACGATGACCACACTCAGTCCGGCGAACCACAGGAACATCGAGGATCGACCCGGTGCGCCTCAGCGGACGAGGAGTCGGCCGCACTCCTCACACACCACTCGGGCGTCGCCTGGGAGTTTGCGGACGCGGTCCACCTCCACGGCGGACAACGCCAGGTGACAACCCCCGCAGTGGTTGCCCTCCAGTCGGGCAATGCCCACCCCCCCGAACTGGTCCCGCAACTGCTCGTAGTCCGCAAGCGCCTCGTCGGCCACCCCGTCGGCGACCGAGTCCCGCTGGGTTCGCAGGCCGGCGATTTCCGCGTCGATGTCTGCGGCGGCGACCTCGAGCGCCGCGGCCAACTCGGATCCCGCAACGTCGAGCGCGGCGAGCTGGGCGTCGAACTCGGCGAGTTGGGCTACCACCGGTTCGAGTTCTTCCATGATCTCAAGGTCCTCGTCCTCGAGGACCCGTTGGCGACGCCGCAACGACTCGATGTCCTCTTGGAGCGCCTGGAGTTCCCGCGGGTTGTTCACCGAACCCGAATACAGCGTGGCCTCATGGGTCTCGGCCCGGCCCCGCACCCCGTTGATCTCGTCCTCGAGGAGGTGTTGACGCCGCACGAGTTCACGGTGGGTGACGTCGACCTCGCCACGTTGCGCCTCCACCCCGGATCGCTGCGAGGCGTTGACTTCAAGGGCTGCCCGTTCGGCGAGGTTGGCCCGGCGGTGCGTCAACTGCTGCAGCGACAGGTCCAACGCCTGAACCTCGAGGAGTTGCTCGTACACCGTCACACTCGCATCATCGCACGGTTCCCCGGTGCGTGTAGCACCGCCGCCTCCCGGAAACCTCAGGGGCCGGGCGTGGTCGTCGACGAGGACGACGGTGGCACCGTGCTGTCCACGGGGGGCCGTGAGGTAGCCGTGCCCCAGTCGTAGTTGGGGATGGTGGTGCGCGGCACCCGGGTGGTGGTGGGGCGTGGAACCGTTGACGAGGTCGTGGTCTCCTCGTCCTCTTCGGTGCGCTGGACCTGGAGCGGACCGAGTCGGCCCAGCTGCCCCGCCGATGAGATGAACTGCCCAGGGCGGGTCGAGGCACACGTGGGGAACGAGCGCGGTTCGAGATCCTCGTGGTACACGGCGTTGAACGCCCGCCAGACCGCAGCAGGGTAGGTGCCACCGAAGTTGGCGACGCCACCGAGATTGGCCATGGACACGTTCTCGTCAGGGTTGCCCATCCACACCGACGTCGTCAGGTACGGCGTGAACCCGGTGAACCAGGCGTCGGCGTTCTTGTCGGTGGTTCCCGTCTTTCCGGCCGCCACCTGGTTGGACAGACGGGCCCGGGTGGCGGTGCCGCTGCGCACCACCTCGGTGAGGACCTGGGTGGCCAGACATGACGTCTGACGGGTGAGGGCCCGTTGCGGAGCGGGGGCGTGTTGGTAGATCACGACGCCGTCCGCGTCGGTGATGGTCTCAACGAGGTACCACGGGTTGCGGATCCCCCCGTTGGCGATCGCCGAGAAGGCCGAGGCCATGTCGATGGGCGGCGTCAGCAGGGTGCCGAGTGGAAGCGAGATCGGGAAATCCGCGTATTCGGTGCGCAACCCGAGTCGGTCGGTGACCCCTTTGACGTTCTCGAGACCCACGTACTGCCCGAGGCGGATGTACGCGCCGTTGGACGAGCCCGCAGTGATCGAGGTGAGCGACCCGCCCGCCCCCGGCATGTTGTACGGGTTCGGCGTGCCTTCAGGGTTGGGGAACGACCCTCCACCGGCAATGGAGTCCGCCGGCACCGCCCCCTGGTTGAGTGCCGTCAGCAGGACGAACGACTTGTACGACGAACCGGTCTGCCGACCCGGAAGCTGGGTGGTGATGTTGTAGCGGTACGTCTCGTACCCCGGCCCACCCACCATGGCCCGCACCGCGCCGGTGGCGTTCTCCACCGACACCATCGCCGCCGTCACCCCCAACGAGTTCTCGGGCACGGTGTCACGCACCGCCGTCTCGGCGGCCTCCTGCAATTGCGGGTTGAGCGTGGTGGTGATCCGAAGTCCACCCCCATAGAGGGCGTCGGCGCGCTCTTTCGGGGTGTCGCCGAGGCCGTAACGGGGATCGGTCAGCAACTGCTGACGCACGTCCTCCACGAAGTAGTTCCCCGTCGACGGCGCCACCTGATCGACCTGACACTGCGGGAGCACCACCAGGTTGTCACCGCTGCAGCGGTCCTCGGGCAACGGGGCGTCGCGGTACCCGTCGGCTTCATCAGCGGTGAGTTTTCCCACCGCCACGAGCCGATCAAGAGCAATGGAGCGCTGCTGTTGGGCGGCCTCGGGGTTGTTGAACGGGTCGTAGAGACTCGGGTTGGCGATCAGGCCGGCAAGCAGGGCGCCTTCACCCCAGTCGAGATCCCCGACGGGTTTGCCGAAATACGTTTCTGCCGCCGCCTGCACCCCATAGGACCCTGCACCGAAGTACACGGTGTTGAGGTACGTCTCGAGGATCTCCTCTTTGGACAACTGGTTCTCGAGTTCGAGCGCCAGTGCGGCCTCACGGATCTTGCGGTTGAACGTCGTCTCGGAGTTCAACAACGCGTTCTTCACCAACTGTTGGGTGATGGTCGACCCACCCTGGGACACCCCACCGGAGTCAAGGTTGGAAAACAACGCCCGGGCGATGGCCGCAAGGTTCACGCCGTTGTGCTGCCAGAACTCCGCATCCTCCACCGCCAGGATCGTCTCCACCACGGTCTCGGGCACTGCATCAAGTGACACGGGCTCACGGTTCTCGGGGCCGAACAAGGTGGCCAGTGGTGTGCCGTCGGCGCCGTAGACGTAGGACCGGGTGGCGAAGTTGCCGATCTCGTTGAGGTCGATCACGGGGGCTTCAACATCGACGGCGTCGGCGGCGCCACTGGCGAACGGCGAGAGGACCACCACCGACCCGGCCACCACGACGCCCATCGCCGCCACGACCGCGACGAGACGCACGAGGGCAGAGACGGACCGCATGTCACGACGATACCGCCGGGGGCGGCCGAGTAGCGTTCGCCCCATGGCATCCACTCACCGCATCCGTTTCGGCATCCAGCTGTCCCACAGCCCCGACGGGCCGTCATGGTCGGCGCTGGCACGCCAGGCGGAGGATCTCGGGTACTCCACACTGTTCGTTCCCGACCACTTCGAGGACCAGTTCGGGCCGTTGGTGGCCCTCACCTCGGCGGCGGCGGCCACCTCCACGCTGCGGGTCGGGGCTCTGGTACTCGACAACGACTACCGACACCCGGTGCCGTTGGCCAAGGAACTCGCCTCACTCGACCTGGTGTCGGAAGGACGCCTCGAGGTTGGCATCGGGGCGGGGTGGATGCGGACCGACTACGACAAGGCGGGCATGACCTACGACATCCCGAAGGTGCGCGTCGATCGAATGGCCGAGGCCATCACGGTGCTCAAGGGCTGTTTTTCCGACGGACCGTTCAGTTTCAGTGGCGAGCACTACACCATCGACAACTACGACAACCGTCCGGCACCGGTGCAGCGACCCCACCCGCCGTTCCTCCTCGGTGGCGGCGGCAAACGCATGCTGGGCATCGCCGCACGCGAGGGCGACATCGTGGGGATCAACCCGAGTCTGCACGCCGGGGAGGTGGGACCCGACGCCGCGGCGGACGCCACCGCTGAAGCCACCGACCGCAAACTTGGCTGGGTGCGTGACGCCGCCGGCGACCGGTTCGACGAGATCGAACTGAACTGTCTGGTGCTGGCCACCATGGTCACTGACGACCAGGCAGGGATGGCCGCCATGATGGGCCAGATGTTCGGCCTCGACGCCGAGCGGGCCCTTGAAGTTCCCCACGCGCTCATCGGCACCGTGGACCAGATCGTCGAACAGATCGAGGCGCGCCGCGACCGGTGGGGGTTCACCTACTGGGTGGTGCAGGGCGACGCCATGGAGTCCTTCGCTCCGGTGGTGGCCCGCCTCGCCGGCACCTGAGAACCGAGCACACCCGTATCCGTGACGGAGGATCCTTGCCATGCACGATGACCGCCGCGTCGTTGAGAGTCGCATCGCCCGGGAACTCGCCGAACGCATTCGGCCCCACCTGCACGCCCAAACCCTGCCCCTCGACGTGACGGTGTGGCACGCCCCGGGGGAACCGGTCCCGTTCGCCGACGCTGTCGCCAACGAGTTCGAACCGTTCGCCGTCGGTGGTCGCTGGGGTGCGCCCTGGGGCACGAGTTGGTTCCGGATGCGAACCGAGATCCCCGAATCGTGGGCGGACCAAGGGGTCGAACTGGTTGTCGACCTCGGCTTCTTCGCCGAGGGTCCCGGGTTCCAGGCCGAGGGTCTCGTGTGGTTGGACGGCGAACCGTTGCAGGGCATCCACCCTCGACGCACGGCCGTACCGTTGCGTCACGCCAGTGCCGGCCCACTCGAGGTGTTCGTCGAGGCGGCAGCGAACCCGGTGGTCGGCCCGGGTTTCTCCCCCACCCCGATGGGATCGCTCGATACTGCTCCGAACCGACCCATCTACCGGCTGCGCCGGGCCGATCTCGCCGTGCGAGACCCCGAGGTGGACGCACTCATCCTCGACGTCGAGGTGCTGTTCGACCTCATGGGGTCGCTCCCCCACACTGACCCACGTCGCCGCCACCTGCTGCGGGCCCTTGAACGGGCGTTCAACACCATCGACGTACGCGATGTGAGCGGCACGGCCGCCCAGGCCCGCCTTGAACTTGCGCCGGCCCTCGACGTTCCCGCCCGTCCCAGCGCGCTCAACGTGATCGGGGTCGGTCACGCCCACATCGACACCGCCTGGCTGTGGCCGTTGCGCGAAACGGTCCGCAAGTGCGCCCGCACGTTCGCCTCGGCCACCACGATGATGGACGACTACCCCGAGTACCGCTTCGTGTGTTCCCAGGCGGCGCAGTACGACTGGATGGAACGGCAGTACCCGGCGCTGTTCGACCGGATCCGCACCAAGGTCGCCGACGGGCAGTTCGTCCCGGTGGGCGGCATGTGGGTCGAGGCCGACATGAACCTCCCCGGGGGGGAAAGCCTGGTGCGCCAGTTGGTCCACGGCCAGCGCTACTTCGACGACCGGTTCGGGGTGCGGTGCAACGAGGTGTGGATCCCCGACGTATTCGGCTACCCGGCGTCACTGCCCCAGGTGTTCGCCGCCGGAGGTTGTGATCGGTTCATCACCCAGAAGTTGAGCTGGAACAAACAGAACCGCTTCCCCCATTCGACGTTCTTGTGGGAGGGACTCGACGGCACCCGGGTCCTCACCCACTTCCCGCCGGTCGACACCTACAACGCCGAAGTGGTGGCGTCGGAGATGGCGTTCAGCGAGACGAACTTCACCGACCACGACTGGAGCCGGTGGGCTCTCATGCCCTACGGCTACGGCAACGGAGGAGGTGGCCCGACGCGAGAAATGGTCGAACGGGCTCGCCGCATGGCTGACCTTGACGGGGTGCCTCGCCTTGCACTCGGAACCACCGACGAATTCTTCGACAACGTCGAAGCCGAAGCCGCCGACGGCGCCCCTGTGCCGGTGTGGCGGGGCGAGTTGTACTTCGAGATGCACCGGGGGACCCTCACCAGTCAGATCGAGACCAAGGTCGGCAATCGACGCTGCGAGCGACTCCTGCGGGAAGCCGAATTGTGGTGGGCGGCGGGTGGACCACTTCCCGTCGAGGTCGAAACCGAACTCGACGGCCTGTGGAAGGACGTGCTGATCCAACAGTTCCACGACATCCTTCCCGGTTCGTCCATCGCCTGGGTGCACGACGACGCCGAAGCGGCGTTCGAACGTGTCGGTGGACGGCTTGAGGAACTCATTACCGATGCCGTCGACCGTCTGGGTCTTGGCGGCGGCGACCATGTGCTCAACGCCGCCACCCATGACCGCACCGAGGTGATCGACACCGCCACCGGGCCCGCTCTTGTCCAGGTCCCCGGCAGTGGAACCGCGCCGGTCACCCCGCTGGAACCGACCCACCCGGTGACCACCGGGGAGCGTTCGATGGGCAACGGTCGGGTGCGGGTTGCCTGGGACGCCGAGGGGACCATCACCTCCATCGTCGATCTCGAGCGTGACCGCGAGGTCCTCGTGGCCGGCGACACCGTCCACTTCCAACTCGCCCCCGACCAGCCGGTCGAGTTCGACGCCTGGGATCTCGAGGCGTGGACCCGCAGTCTCGGCACCCCCCTTGACGGCCCGACCGAGGTGACGTGGTTGGAACACGGTCCCCTGCGAGCCCGGCTGCGAGTCACCCGACCGTTCGGCAACGGGTCACGTGTCACCACGGAGGTGACCCTGCGCGCCGACAGCGCCCGGGTCGATCTGAACATGGACATTGCATGGCACGAGTCGGAACGACTCCTCTCGTTGGTCATCCCCGCTGATGTGCGCACCGAAACGGCCACGTGTGACATCCAGTTCGGCAACGTGCGACGACCCACACACGCCTCAAGCCCGTGGGACGCCGCCAAGTTCGAGGTGTGCGCCCACCGCTACGTCGACGTCGCCGAGCCGAGCTTCGGGGTTGGCGTGCTCAACGACGGACGGTTCGGCCACAGCGTGTTCGACGGGAAGGTCAGCGTGTCGCTGCTGCGCGCCGCCCGCTACCCCGACCCTGACGCCGACCATGGCCACCACCGGGTCACCGTGTCGATCCTTCCCCACGGCGCCGGCCTCCACGAGGTCCTCGCCGAGGCGGCGGCGCTGAACATGCCGTTGCGCGTGGTGGAGGGTGCACACGGCAATGCTGCGTCCAAAGCGGTCCCGTTCGTGAGCATCGACCATCCTGGGGTTGAGTTGAGTTGTGTGAAACGTGCCGACCGGGTCGGTGGCGATAACGGCAGCGACCTCATCGTGCGCCTGTGGGAGTCGTGCGGCGACCGGTCCGTGGTGACCGTGCGGACACGCGACACTCTCCGTCACGCCGAACGGTGCAACGCCCTTGAGGAGCCCCTCGAGAACCCTGACGATGACCTTGAGGTGACCGACGGAACCGTGACGGTGCGGCTCAACCCCTTCGAACTCGTCACGTTGCGCCTGCGGGCCTGAACCGAACCAATCGCCGCGCTCAGTCGTGGGTGTGACGGTGATGAAGGTCGGGGACATGGGGGTGACGGTGCACGATCACCTCGTGATGGTGAGGGTGGGAGTGACGTCCCGTGAAGCCGTCGTGGTGTCGGTGGGTGTGGTGCCCGTCGGTGTGGTCGTGTTCATGGTCGTGTAGAAGTGCATCATGTCTGTGCTGATGGTCGTGTGAGGAACGCAACGACACCCCGACACCAACGACAGCGAGCAGCGATGCCACAACCTGGGGTGCCGTAAACGGCGTACCCGACAGCCACCACGCCGCCAACGCACCAACGAACGGCGCCGTCGAGAAGATCACCTGCCCCCTCGCCGCACCGAGGTCACGCGCCCCCTTCACCCACAGGGTGATCGACACTCCGTAGCCGAACGCCCCGACGGCGAGCGCGCCGATCACGGTGCCCGGTGCTGGAAGGGACCCGCCACCGACCACCAGCCCCAGCACGAGGTTGGCCGAACCCCCGACCAGACCCTTGGCGAGGGTCACATGCTGGGGGGAGATGCGGTCGAGGGTGGCCGTCACGTTGTTGTCGATCCCCCAGCACACACACGCCAACGCCACGAGGACGGCGCCAGAACTCACTCCCGCCGACGGTGACCAGACGAGGGCCGTCCCAGCGAGCGTGATGAGCGCCACGGCGACGATCATGGATCGCCCCAGGTGTTCGCGGAACAACACAGCGGCGATCACCACCGTGGCGACCAGCTCGAAGTTCAGCATCAACGATGCCGTCGCTGCGCTGGTGTGTTGCAGACCGACAACCAGCAACGCCGGGCCGAGCGCACCACCGACGACGACGGCGACGGCGACCGGGCGCCAACTCGCCTGCAGCGCAGAGCGGCTGAGTGGAGCACGAAACGCCACGGGCGCCACGGCGACGGCTGCTCCCAGATACAACAACCCGGCGAGCACCAACGGGTTGACCTGCCCGACGAGTTCGGCCGCCAACGGCGTCGAGACCCCAAAGAGCAGCGCCGCAACCGAACACCGGACCACGCCGCGTGTGTTCATCGCCGTCGACTCCTCACCCCGTGAGTGCGTGGCTCACGTGCCGTTGTGGACCCACCGTTGCCGGGCAGGCCCACCATGGTGGGCGCTGAGGGACTCGAACCCCCGACCCTCTCCTTGTAAGGGAGATGCTCTAGCCAACTGAGCTAAGCGCCCCAGACCCGGCGCACCGGGCGGACCAGAGATCCTACCGCTGCGCCTGGACGTCACCGCCGAGGGTGTTGCGGTCCCTTCGGGCCAGCGCCACCAGTGCCGATGCGGTCTCCGGCTGCAACTCGGGCAACGCCACCGGATCGAACCATCCCACGGCCGCGATCTCGGCGGGGTCGGCCACCGTGGCGTCGGGGTCAACTCCGGGACCCGGCCGGGAGCGGAACACCACGTCAACCCGGTGCAACCGTGACGCCACCACAACCGACGGCTCCCCCACGAGTTCGACCTCGATGCCGACCTCCTCGGCGACTTCGCGCCGGGCGCCATCGGCGGGATCCTCGTGGCGGGCCAACAGGCCGCCCGGGAGTCCCCACCCTTGTCGGTAGGTCTGGCGAATCAGCAGAATTCGCCCGTCGGTGCGTTCAACTCGACACATCGCCCCCACGGTGTACCCGGGGGTCCCCAGGCGCACCAGCCGACGCCGCAACCCGCGAGGGAGACGACCGAACAGCTGCAGGGCGAGACGGTGGACGTGGGTGCGCACACCTCAAGCGTACGGTGAGGCGCCCACAGCGCGCCCACCGGTTCGGTCGCTAACGGTTGGGCGGGGTCGTGAAGCCGGCGCGTGCGGCGACGAGCGCCGCCCCGAGCTCGCCAGTTCCGGCAGCGACGGGGGTGCGCCGGTCAGCGGGATCGAGGGTGACGAGCGGACGCCCCTCGGCGTCGACGACGAACGCCCCCGCTTCGAGACACACCAGCATGCCACCGAGGTAGTCCCACACCCCGTGGGCGTTCCACGAACAGTCGAGGTACCCGTCGAGCGTGCCGTCGGCCACCGCACACAGGTCGAGCGCGGCGGCGCCCATGGCCCGATACTGCTTCCACCCGAGGTAGTGCGGTGGGTAGCCGGACAGGCCGACCATGGCGGAACGCAACGTCGTCGCGGCCGACGGGGTGATCGGGACCCCGTCACGGGTGGCGCCGTGACCTGCCACGGCCTCGTAGCGCCGTCCGTGGGCGAGGTCGGCAACGAGCGCCACCCGGGCCTCGCCGTCCACCACAGCGCACAGGCTCGTGGCGAACCAGGGCACTCCCCGACTGGCGTTGGTCGAGCCGTCGAGGGGGTCGACGATCACCGTGACGCGCTGGTCGTCACGGGTGCGACCCGACTCCTCGCTGACCACCCCGACTCCTGCGGCGGCGAGAACGCCGAGCGCCGCCTCGTCAGCCACCAGGTCGGCGGCGTACTGACCGCGCTCACGGTCCACCATCGACCAGTCGGTGACCCCGGCCACCGCGTCAGCCACGGCGTCGGCGACGTCGCCGAGCAGGACGACGAGCCGGTCGTCGGACCAGGAACGGTCTGGATCGGTGTGGGTCACACGCCGACGGTACCGGGCGCCGGCACCCGGCGGCGACCACGGTGCACCGGTGGGGCCGTGGCGTGGCAGGCTTGGGTGGTGGCCGTCATCGACATCCCCGGGTTCGTCGCCGACCTGAAGTCCCATGCCGTGGACCATGGGTTCCACGTGCACGACGAACGCCACTTCATCGAGACGTATTCACTGCGTCAGATGTGGGAAGTCGAACTGCATCCCGAACAGGCGTGCGGTGGCCCCCTCGACCTGCACCTCGCCCTCGAGGTGGACCCCAGAGCCCTGCTGCAGTTCGAGGACCGCGTCGTCGAACTCGACGAAACCGACGAACCCCCCACCGGGTTCTGGTTCCCCCTCGCCTTCAACTGGGCGCTGCCTCCCCTGCCGGCGGGGCCTGACCTGTTGGTGCTCGCCACCGAACTCGCAGAGATCGGTGGAACCGAGTTGCCTCTTGAGGTCTCAGCCATCGACTCGTACGCCACCGCCCTCGACGCCCCGGAGCGGTCGCTGAGCATCGTGGCCCGCATCCAGGTCCCTCTCGACCGCATCCTGTTGGGCCAGGAACAGTTGTGTGACGTGCTCGACCGGTGCCACGGGGTGAGCATGTTCTTGTTGGACCGCGCCCCGATGTGGCTGGACGACCTGTGAGCCGCAACATCGAACACATCGAGTTCACCTTCGATGAGCGTGACGCCGTAGTGGCAGCCATGGGGGAACTGGTGTCCCGCCACACCGGGTGGGTCAACATCCAACCCATCGTGGACCCTGAGCGTCTGCCCGCTCCCCCTTCGGGGTTGATCTCGGGGTGGCTGACGGGAGGACTTCCGCCGCTGCCGATCGGGACGTTCATGGCTCCGGTGGTCAAGCGCGGGGAGACGACCCATGGGTCGGTGGGCCTCGCCCACAACGCCAACGCCAAAGTCGCTCGTCGCCTCGTCGAGGCCGGGATCATGGCTCCCGATGGTTGGCGGGCGGTGCAGGACAACGCCCGTCGAGGGGTGGTGATCCAGGTGCCACCGGACACCGACCCTGCCGTGGTGCTCGACTGGATCCTGCGATCCATTGAGGAACTGGCCAGTGTCCCCACCGATCGGACCTACCGAGCCACCATCCACTCGTGATCGTCGGCCGCTAGGGTTCGAACATGCCCACGACCCAAGGCCGCAGCAACGACAAATCCTCCCCGATCACCGCCCGTCGCGTGCTCGTGGCCCTCTTGGTGCTCGCCGCGTTGGCGTTCGTGGTGCAGAACACCAACACGGTGGACATCAAGTGGCTGATGTTCGGGTTCAGTGCACCGCAGTGGATGATGGCGGTGCTGCTGTTGGGTGTGGGGTTCGTGGTCGGCTGGTTCGTCGGCCGACCCAACCGCAAGGACTGACGCTCAACACGACGTCGGGGAACTCCGCTGACGGAGAAACTGCGACGCCGCTAGTGCACCGGCTCGGCCGACGACGAACCCTCATCGACGTCACCGAGGACCAGTTGGGCGCCCACGCTCGGTTCGCCGCCGCTGGGATCGATGATCTCGCCGGTGAACAGGAAGTTCAACGCCTGGATCATGACGCCGGGTTCGGAACTGCCTGCGTCGTGCGGGTCGAGCCCGTGGAGCCCGGGTGTGGGCGGAAGGTTCGTGGTGGGGGGTGCCGGGGTACCGAAATCCCACACGGACAGCACCGAACGGGTGGTGGGCATGTCGCCCACGTCGTCGATGCCCCACATGGGTTCGACATCGCTGGAACGACCGTCACGCAACGCCGGTCGGCGCACCGCGGCACCGATGGTGCGGGCCAGCACCTCGGTGGAGACGTTGGGGACCTGATGGTCACCGAACGCCTCGATGAGCAGCACCGTCTTGGGGCTGACCCCCGGGTAGGGGTCGGCGGTGAGGTGCTGGACGTATCCGGCGTTCTCCCCCCGGTCCCACAGCAACTGGATGAGCTCAAGGGCCACCATGCGGTCTACGGGGTCGGGGTAGGCGCCGTGGAACACGTCCTCGAAGGCCAGCCAGTTCACCGACCGGGGCAACATCAGGTTGTAGGCGAGGCCCGGCACGCCGAACACGGCCCGCTGCCACTCGTCGGCAACAGCACTCGCCACCCCACCCAGGATGCCTCCTTGACTGTTGCCAACGAATACCGATCCGTCGATGGCCAAGCGGGATGAACCGTCGGGCGCCTGGAACGCGGGGTGAGAGGCGAAACCGTCAGGCCGGTTGGCCAGCCGGGCCAGCAAGACGAATGCCAACTGGGACTGCTGAAGACGGTCGGGGATGGACACGAACCGAGACAGATCTGTGAGGACGTCAGCCACATTAGGGACGTCCTCGGTGCACATACCCACCCAGTCCGTGCCGCACACGTTGAGGTTGCCCAACGAGCAGATGCCATCGAGCGTGTAGACCTCGTCGCGACTCGACAGGAGCCCGTGGCCGAACACCAGCGTGCCGCGTGCGGCGGGGTCCGAAGCGAACAGGAACGTGAACGGGGCGCGCCACGTCGGATACTCGGGGTTGACCGTGGGTGTTCCCTCGGCGTCGAGCAGCATGCGCCCCCCAGGCGACCCGTCGTTGTCGAGGTAGTTCGGCACGCTGAACGTGCCCTGCACCGACACCGGGTCACCGGAATCGTCGACCTCGGTGACCTCAATGTCGGGGACGTAGCCTTCTGCGGCAGCGACCATTGCCCGCAACCGGCTCGACAACGAGGTGCTCGACGCCACCGGGAACGACCACACCAGCGGAAGCTCCATGGGCACCGGTGCACCGGTGGCGGTGACCAACGGGTCGATCTCGACCTGGTAACGGTGGCCTTCGGTGAGCGCCTTGGCCGGATGGATCATCACCAGGTGGTGCCGCTCGGGGTCATAGGAGTTCAGCTCCGCCCAGTACGGCCAACGCTCCCCGGTGGTGAGGTCGGTGAGGCGCACCGCAACGTCGGCAGCCATCGACGCCCCGATGTTGGTGCTGTCGGGCACTCCGCTGCGGGTGAGATCCACCCCGGGCACGTGCACGAGGATGCGACTCGCCGGCGAGAAGCCGTCAGCGACGTTCTGCGCCGTGACGTCGATGGGGACCCCTGCCGAGTTGCGGGGGGTGGCCTCAGCGGGAATGGCGAGGCGCACCCCGGTGGGGGTGGTGGGGTCCGCAACGGTGAACCGCTCGTGGGGCCAGGGCAACAGTCCACTCGACGGCGTCCAGATCTCAGTTGTCATTCCTACAATCTCGCACATCTCGGTGACCGCCACCGACACTCCGGGCACCGCAACGACCGCTCCCCTACGCTTTGGCCCGTGGAGGAGACACACCACACGTTCTGTCGCATCTGCGAGTCACTGTGCGGACTTGAGGTCACCGTCGACAACGGGATGGTGACACGAATCCGGCCCGACGAGCACCACGTCGGCACCGCAGGGTTCGCCTGCATCAAAGGGGTCAAGCAGCACAAACTGTACGCCTCTCCCGACCGACTCGAGCACCCAATGCGTCGCGACGGCGACACGTGGTCGGCTGTGAGTTGGCCCGAGGCCGAGACCGATATTGGCCAGCGGGTGCGGGCCATCGTCGATCAGCACGGACCCAATGCGGTGGCCATGTACGTCGGGACCGCCGCAGGTTTCGGGGTACTCCACCCGGTGTTCGCCCAAGGGTTCATGGACGGCATCGGGTCGGAATCCATGTTCGCCAGCGCCACCCAGGACTGTTCAAACAAGTTCGCCGCCGCCCGCGAGATCTACGGGTTCCCGTTCACTCAGCCGTTCCCCGACGTGGACCACACCAACTGTCTCGTCATCGTGGGGGCGAACCCCGTGGTGTCAAAGTGGTCGTTCCTCCAGGTGGCCGACCCCACCAAACGGCTCCGCGAGATCGCCGAACGAGGCGGGAGAGTCATCGTGGTGGACCCCCGATTCACCGAGACGGCACGAGCCGCCACCGACCACGTGTTCATCCGGCCCGACACCGACGTGTTCTTCTACCTGTCATTCCTCAACGAGGTGCTCGCCACCGGGCGCATCGACGAGGCACTGGTGGCGGACCACACCAACGGCATCGACGAGATCACCGAACTGGTGGCACCGTGGACACCGGAGCGCACCGCTGAGGTCACCGGCATCGAACCCGGGGTGCTGCGCAGCGTGGTCGCTGCCTACCTCGACGCCGACGGGGCAGCGCTCTACTCGTCCACCGGCGTCAACATGGGCTCCAATGGGGTACTGGCCTACTGGCTGCAAGAGGTCATCAACGCCGTGGCCGGCAACCTCGACCGCAGCGGCGGCACCCTGGTGGGCAAAGGAATTTTCGACTTCGCCAAGTTCGGCAAACGCACCGGCACGCTCATGAGCGACGCCACGTCACGCATCGGCGGGTTCCGCAAGGTCAACGACGCGTTCCCCGGTGGCATCCTCGCCGACGAGATCCTCACCGACGGCCCCGGTCGCATCCGGGCGCTGTTCGTCACCGGGGGCAACCCGCTCATCACCATGGCCGACGCCGGCCGACTGCGCGAAGCGTTCGGTCAGCTCGAACTGCTCGTCACCGTCGACATCTACCGCAACGAGACCGGTTCACTGGCGCACTACACCCTGCCCGCCACCGACCCACTCCAGCGCGACGACCTGCCGTTCATCTTCCCGCTGGTGCTCGGCATGCAGTCAAGGCCCTACCTGCAGGCCACCCGGGCGGTCAGTGCCCCCCGGGGCGAACAACGCGACGAAGCCTCGATCTACCTGGCGCTGGGCAAGGCGTGCGATGCACCCATCTTTGGTTCGAGACGGGCGCAGCGAATGCTTGAGCGCATGGCTGCCCGCCACGCCCGCCGACACGGTCTCGCCCACCCCACCGTGCCGTCGGAGAAGTTGTTGAACCTGCTGTTGCGGGTCACCCGCCAACCCGGGTTCCGCAAGCTCCTTGCTCACCCGCACGGCCTTGCCCGACCCCGGGTCCAACCCGGATCGTTCCTCGGGAAGCGCATCGTCACCGACGACCGCAGGGTGCATCTCGCCCCACAGCGCCTCATGTCGGCCGCCGGGCGTCTTGACGCGGCGTTCAGCGCCGCCCTCGACCGGGCCGACCGCATGCTCCTCATCACCAAGCGGCACACCAAGACCCACAATTCGTGGACCCACAACCACCCCGAGATGGTGGCCAACGGGTTCACCACCAACCACCTTTACCTGCATCCCGCCGACGGGGAACGTCTCGGTCTCGGCGACGACGACCTCGCCGACGTGACGTCGGCGACCGCAACGGTCAGGGTCCCGGTCCGGCTCCACCACGAACTCATGGAAGGGGTGTGTGCCCTGCCCCACGGGTGGGGTCACCAGCACGCCACCGGACTGTCGGTGGCGTCGCGCACCACCGGGGTGAACGTGAACCTGCTCGCCGCGTCGGGACCCGATGCCATCGACCCCGTCTCAGGCATGTCGCACCTCACCGGGATCCCCGTCGACATCGCCCCAGCGACCGGCCCCCTCGACCCCGACTCGTGGTCGGGGATGCCCCCCGCCGAGACGCCGGTGGGTATCAGCTCACACTGAGGGTCGCGAGCGGGTCACCTGGCGGGCAACCCGGCGTCGGCGAAGGCCACACCCTTCCAGGCCCCGCCCTCGTCGACGAACACGTTGACCCGAGAGGTGGGGGTCTGGGCCACACCGTCCCTGTCGATCGATGCCCTGTAGGACACCACCAGCACGCCGGGCGCTGCACTCACCGTGATGTCAGACACCTGGGGGTTCTCAAAGCACACCGACCCAATGACGTCGAGCACCTCGGACTTCGACTTGGCGCCGGTGGCGGTCACCGACTGGAACGCCGGGTCCAGCAGTGCGCCGTACCGCTCCACATCCCGCCCCTCGCAGTCGAGCGTGTCGTAGTACTCGTTCACCAACTGGGCACCAACCTGGTCGGCCGCCGCCTGATCGAGTGTCGGAGGCGTCGACGAGCACGCCGTGACCACGAGGGCAACAGTGGCGGCCAGAAGGGCAATGGGACGAACGGTACGCATCGGGTTCACCTCGGTGCTCGGGATCCGGAACTGCCGGCGAACCTAGTACGGCTGCGCCGGTGGGCAGTCGACCTCAGGTGGGGGTCAGACGATCCCGGAGTTCGCGTTTGAGGATCTTCCCCGTCGCACCGCGTGGAAGCGGTTCATCGGTGAACACCACGACAGAAGGCACCTTGAATGGAGCGAGATGGGTTGACAGGTGATGGCGCAAGTCCTGCTCGGTCAGTGTCTGCCCGGCACGCACCATGATCGCGGCGGCGACCTCCTCGCCGAGACGATCATGGGGAACGCCGAACACGGCAGCCTCGTGGACGGCGGGGTGGGTGTAGATGGACGCTTCCACTTCGGCGCCGTACACGTTCTCCCCACCACGCAGGATCATGTCCTTGGCCCGGTCCTCCACGAACACGAACCCTTCGTCGTCGATACGGCCAATGTCACCGGTGCGCAACCAGCCGTCCACGATGGTCTCCGCCGTTGCCTCAGGACGGTTCCAGTAGCCACGGATGAGGTTCGGACCGCTGAACCAGATCTCCCCGACCTCGCCGGGGGGCAGGTCGTTTCCGTCGTCGTCACGCACCACCACCCCCATCACGGGCAGCACCCGGCCGGTCGAGCGCGGTTTGCGGAGGTAGTCATCAGCGGAGTTCTGCGGGCCGTAGGCGTTCGTCTCGGTCATGCCGTAACCGATGCCCGGTCGGCCGTTGCGAAATCCGCGCTCGACCCGGTCGACGAGTTCGGGTGGGGCGGGAGCGCCGCCACCGCCGACGGACAACAGCGAACTCGTGTCGGTCGAAGCGAACGAGGAGGCCTCAAGCAGGTCCCAACTCATGGTGGGGACCCCCACGAAGTGGGTGACCCGTTCACGTTCGATGAGTTGCAACGCCCGCTCGGCGTCCCACTTGTAGAGCATCACGAGTTTGCAGCCGCTGGCCACGCAGCTCAGCATCACCGGCACCAGTCCGGTCACGTGGAACAGCGGCACCACGAGAATGAACGTGGTCGTCCACGGGTGCGGGTCACGTGGCGGGTCCATGGCGGCGTTCACCCGGGCACGGGCCCCGTACGACATGAGGGCGTGAACGACCGCCCGGTGGGTCGACACCGCACCCTTGGGGTGACCGGTGGTGCCCGAGGTGTACAGGATCATGGCGTCGTCATCGGTGGTGGGCGCCTGGACCGGGGGTCCGGCATCGGCCACCACCACCTCGTCGAATGCGTCGACCCCGGGGAACGGATCTGACGCCGAGCGGACGACCACCCCGGTGATGCCGAGCACGTCAAGGGATCCGGCGGCGCGTTCGATGCGTTCGGCGTCCGCCACGAGCAGGCGAGCTCCCGAGTCCTCGAGCCCGTAGTGGAGCTCCTCAGCCACCCACCAGGCGTTCATGCACACGGCGACGGCCCCAACGGACACGGTGGCGGCGAACGCCACGATCCACTCGGGGTAGTTGCGCATGGCGATCGCCACCCGGTCTCCCGGCGCGATCCCGTACCGTTCGACGAGGGCGGTGGCGAACCCGTCGATGCGGGCGAGTACCTCACCAATGGTGAACACCTCGTCCTCGAACACGAGGAACGCTGCGTCGGGGTCGCGTTGCCGCAACGAACCGAACAGGTCCCGCAAGGTTGCGGGTGCCCGGGCGAAGACCCGCTCGGAGCGGCCGTCGCGCACGACCTCGACCGTTTCGTACGGACCATCGGGCCCGAGAACCGCCGCCACGGCCTCATCCCACGTCACATTGCACCCCCCCTGCACGCCCCTCGGGACGGCGACTAGTTCCTGACGAACAACAACTGGAACTCCACGGTGGCGATGTCCGCAACCGACAACACGATCGGTGCCGACGGCGGCACGACGTTGTAGTCCGTGAAGGCGATGTCGAACGCTCCCACCACCACGATGGTCCCATCCACAAGTTGGGCCTCGATGGGGACCTGCACCGGCCGGGTGACACCGTGGGCGGTGAATTCGCCTTTGACGGTGACCGACACGGGTGACCCCGCCGCTGCACCGGGGCCGAGGGTGACCGGTTCGGTCAGCGCGAACGTGGCGGTGGGGAACTGCTGGGTCTCGAGCGCCAGTTGCACCCGGTTGTCGCGGCGGGCCTCGTCGGTGGTGATCGAGGTCATGTCCACCGTGAACTCCGCTGCGGTCAACTCGTCACCGGCGATGGTGAGCGACCCGGTGACCTCTCCGGTGCGGCCCACAGCGGTGGTGGACCCGATGTTGGCGAGTTCCTCCTCGACCCGGAACCCGGCGAACGATCCGGTGGCCGACTGGAAGTCGAAGGTGCCCGTGTCGGTGTCAAGGGTCCAGGCCCCGTCAACCGAACCGGTCCCCGACACCGGGTCCGCTGCGCCGTTGGCTGCCTCCACCTGTTCGGTTGCCGTGGACAGGTTGACCTGTTCGGGTGCGTCGTCGCGAAGGAACCACCACAACGCTCCCCCGACCACGACGACCGCCACAACAATGACCACGACGACCAAGGACTTCTTTGACACGACCTCACCACCTCCACCCAGCGGGTCCTCCCCGACTCCGGACCCGCAGGCTACCGGTCAGAGCCGACCGACTGCTGCGAGACGTTGTGCGCTGTCGATTAGTGGCGATGCAACCTGTTGGATCGGACGCGCGGTGTCGCTTTCGCTGCAGGCAATACCGTTACGCGGGGACGACCCGACGGCGCGCCGACCACACGAGCAACACCCCGAGGCCTGCGAGTCCCACAGCAAGCCACGCTGGACCGAATCCTCCGAGGCCGGTTGCCGGCAGACCCGCCGCACCCGGCTCGTAGCGATTGGTCACCACCACCCGGGTGGGTCCACTCACCGTGAACGCGTCCGGTGCCTGATCACCGCTGACAGCAATCTGTGTCGACACTGCGCCTCGTGCGTCGGGCTCAGTGACCGAACACGTCGCCCCGACCGGAACCACCACCTGAACCGACGCTCCAGCGGAGATCTCGAGGCGGGAGGAAGGATCGCCGGTCGTGGCGAAGGGGGCACCACCACCAGAGAGGTTCAGGCGTGACGAGCCGACGGCGCAGTCGAGATTGATCACGAACGATCCGCTGGGCCCGACGCCGTCGAGTTCCTTGGCGATCTCAACCACGGCGAGAGGGAACTCGTTGGTGGCCACCACGTCAACGGCCGGTTGGTCGACGGCGGGGATGGTCACGGTGCCCACCGCACGGGGCACGTCACCGTCCGCCGAACCGTCGTTGACCTCGGTCACGGTGCACACGGCACCGACCGGGATCGGGTTCACGTACCCCACCAGTTGGTCGACGTCGAGCACCAACTCGGGGTACGCGGGCAGGTCATAGCCTGCCAGCGTGCACGTCGTGGCGAACCTGAACGGTCCTGTCGCCCAACGCACCCCGTCGCCAGCGAGCACCTTGGTGACCCGGATACCGGACTCGTCGGCGCCGGCCCGGCTGCCGCCGGGTTCGTAGGTGTTCGTGGCGGTGATCGTCACGTCCTGGTCCATGGCGTCGATGGTGACCTTGGCGTTCGCCGTGGCGCTCACCGCCACCTCGGTGGCACCCACCGTGTCGGTCTCCGTCGCCCAGCACCGCGACCCGAGCGGAACCGTGTCGTCGATGAGCGTCGACTCACCACCGGTGAGCACGACGGTCTCATCGATGAACACCTGCGTCCCGTCACCGTTGACGAGGTCTCGTTCGCACTGGACCCGAAGGGTGAAACGGGCGCCAGCCATTGGTGCCGCTGCGGATCCGTTGAGCACTTTGGCCGCGCTGATCGATCCGGCCGGGTAGTCGTTTGTCACGGTGACCTCAACGGGTCCTGGCGGTTCCGGGTCGTAACTGGGAATGACGAACGATCCCGCCGGGGAGATGGTGGAGCCTGCGGCGTCGCCGGGGTTGGGCTCGGTGACCGTGCAGAGGTACCCGGCTGGAATCGGGCTGACCGTGCCAGTCAGGTCATCGGGCCACAGCGTGAGCTCCTCAATGACCGGATCGAGCCCGCCGAGCGGGTCGGTGCACGCCACCCGAACGAGGTACGGGCCTTGAGCCCACTGTGATGCCGCCCCGTCGAGTTCCTTGGTGACCACCACCCCGCCGGTGGTGTAGGTGTTCGTGACCTCGACCTTGGTACCAGGAAGGGCCTGGGGGTTGGTGGGGTCGAACTCGTCGATGAGCACCGAAACCGTCGTTCCCTCCTCGGTTGGAGCGTTGGAGGGGGCCATGGTCACCTCCATGGCCTCGCGGGTCTCGGTCTCGGTCACGTCACAGGTGGTGCCCACAGGCAGGTCGGTGATGGTGGCCGACTCGCCGTCGTTGAGTGCCAGCTGTTGGGGGAACCCGGGCAACAGGTCCGACGGCCCGGGGAACGCACAACTCACATCGAAAAGGTACGGCCCGGGAATCGGCACCGGCTGCACGTCGTCCCACACGACCGCCTTGGACACCGTCAGCGCTCCGGTGTCGAACTCGTTGATCACCGCCACGGGTGCGGGGTCGTTGGCGTTGATACCGACGACTGCAGCGCTCTCCTCGCCCGCCATGTTCGACTGCCCGCCCTGGGAGTTCGTCTCCCACACCCGACACGTCGCGGCATCAGGCACCAACGGACCGGTGTAGGTGCCGCCGTCGACGAGGGTGAAGGTCCCTGACGCCACCTCGGTCACCACCTCGTCGGGGGTGGTGACCTCACAGATGTAGGCCATCTGGAATGGCTCAAGCGGCACTCCCGGGGGGAGTCCTTCGACGGTCTTGTTGGCGACGAAGGTCCCCAGTGGCATCCCCACGCCGACCTTGAGTGGTTCGGTGGCGGGGAGCACCGTGGTCTGGCCGCCGGGCAGACGGAAACTTGGACGGTAGGCGAACGAGTTCCACGCCACAGGTTCACCCAGCGACGACGTGAGGTCGATCGGCGCCCGCATCGACCACACCAGCGCGAACGACTCACCGGGGGCCAACAAGTCGTTTGATGGGAACGACATGGTGGTGCGGAACCCGGTGACGCTCGCCCCGAACGGGGCGTTGAACGCCGAGGACGGGCACGTATCCGCAGGAGGTCGGGCGAGATTCGCCGTGCAGAACGCTGAACTGGGGAACCCGGCGTTGGTGTACCCGGTGCTCACGCCCGGGTAGTCCTCGATGTTGGTGACGCCGCTGAGCATGGTGGGACGCTGGCTCCATTGGGTGCCGCGCGCCTGACCTGACAGCAACACCCCGACGTCACCCTGCACCGGGAGTCCGTCGACGAGCACGATCTCGGTTGCGGGGTTGGTGCCGCTGTTCACGCCACGGATCAGGTAGTCGATGGTGCCCCCGGCGCGAACACGAGCGGTGCACGGGTACCGCGTGTAGATCCGGTCGCCGTTGACATAGCGCGGGCAACTCGGATCATCGAGTGAAACGATCTGGCCGGCGGCGTTACGCAAACCGAGATCCGGATCGGCGGCAATCCACTTCTCGGCAATGAAGTCATCGCCCGCCAGCGTCGTCACCGTGGTCGCGTCGGTGCAGAACCGGCCCTGGCCATAGAGGGCGTTGTTCACCACCGACGTTCCTGCACATCCCAGATCAGGATCGGTTCCGCTCGCGCCGGCGGTGTTGGTCAGGACCTCACCGGCGAGCACCCCAGGGGTCAGCACCACGTTGAACTGCAGTTCGATGCGACCGCCGGGAGGCAAGCTCCAGTTCGGGAACGACCACGACAGACGGCACACCCGGTTCACGTCGGTGCAGCCCGGCACCGGCGGGGACACCGGACTGCCGACCTCGGGAGTGAACACCACCGATGACGGTGGGTTCACCCCGGCGGGCAGCACGTAGTTGATCAGGTAGGGCGCAGCCGGGCTGCCCCCGGTGATGGTGGGGTCGAAGGTCAGCCCGGCGGGGAGTGGATCGACGACGACAGGGTTGGTGACGTTGTCGGTACCGGTGTTGGTGGTGACCAGACTGATGGGTGCGACGTCGCCGGGACCGATGCGACTCTCGGGGCCCTTTGACAGCGACAGCGTCGGGGTGCCCTCGGTGACGGTCACGGTGGCTGACGCCGGCGGAATGGCGAACGTCGTGCCAGAAGGCTGCAACTGGGATTCACCAGCGGCGTCGGAAGTATTGAGCAAACTCGCCGGGATCGGGGAGGCGGGGTTTGAAGCCAATGTCTGGCGAACCTTGACACGGAAACACACCGTGGCGTTCGGGCATCCGCCACTCGTCGGGTAGTTCGGTGACGGCAACAACTCGTACCCGTTGTTCGAGTTGGTGAACGTGAATCGCAGACCCTTCACTGATGCGGGCAGCACGCCTGACGGCAGGCCTGGGGTGGCCGAGGCGGTGCGGGTGCCGACCACCCAGATGCCGTTGGTGCAGTTCGCCACCGACGTGCAGGCATCCACCTGCACCCGGTTGGCTCCGACAGGGAAATTCACCCGGATCTGCCCGGAGTAGTCGACAGCGTCGAAGAAGTCCGTGTCGACGTCGGTGACCACGAGACGCTTGAGGTTCAGGGTGCCCGTGTTGGTGACCCGGTGACGCACGTCCACGATCTGGTCGGCGAGGCCCGGTTTGGGTCGGACGACCGTGGACGGCACGAGGCTCTTGTTGAACGACCCACCCGAACTCGGAGGGGCCGCCGAGATGGTCGGACCACAGAAGGTCTGTGATGGGGTGTCGATCCCGACCGCAGCACAGTTTCGGAACGTGGCGGACGGGGACACACCGTCACGGAGACGCACGGAGTACGCCACCCGGAACGTGTCCCCCACCCCGAGGTTGCCGGTGACGCGAACCCGGATCCCGGTGGCTCGGGCCAGGAGCGCCGTGTCGGTGCCGACGTAGGGCACGTAGTCAGCGACCGTGGGGTCGTAGACCTCGAGATCGCTGGCCGGTGAGGCCGTCACGGCACGCAGGCTGGTGAGTCGCACCACCCCGAACGGGTTGGCTGACGCCGACGGGTCCGGCGGGTCGACGAGCACCACGTTGGTCACCGGCACGTTGCCCGAGTTGCGGAACGACAGATTGAAGGTCAGGTCCTGGCCGGGGGTCATGGTCGTGACCCCGTTGGTCGACTTCGTGCCACTGCCCACCGCCGGGTTCGGAGCGACCACGGCAACCGACGCACAGGCGTCGCTGGTGGCCGACCCGGTGCCGTCCACCTCGGACGACAGCGTCACCTCGGCGCAGTTGGTCAGTCCCCCATCGGTGACATCCGCCATCGCCGCACCCGGGGCGGTGCCGTGCAACTCGAGGATGCCCGCAGCCCCCGGTGCGATGACGGCGGTCTGCCCACCGGACACGCCGGTGAACGTGACGCTCACCGATGCGGCGGCCACCCCGGCGATACAACCGAGATCAGCCAGGTTCACGAGGTCGCCGGACGCCGGGCGGGCAAGGATCTGCGGTGCGGGATCCGCACCGCTGCGGCAGTCCACGGCCACCTCGGCTGAGGTCGCCCCCGCCGGGAAGGTGATGCGACCCCGGGTGACATCGACCTTGGCGAAGTCGGTCACGGCGCTCGGGCTCGGTTCGCGCAGTCGCATCACCGAAACCGGGAACGCCGAGTCGTTGGTGGCGGTTATCCGCATCGACACCCCGGAGTCCTGCCCCGCAACCACATTCCCGTCGGCGCGGTAATCGCCGTTGCTGTCAGCGAAGAACGCCTTGTTCGCCGTGACCCGAACGTCACCGGGCTGAATGGCGTAGGTGGCACACACGTCGGTGCCCGCCGTGCTCGCCCCACCAACGGCGCGCACCGAAGGGGCAGCGCAGTTCGTCACCAGCTCGGTGGTGGTGGGTTCGAGCGGCGCTCCGCTGGTCCGATAGGTGGAGCGCAGCACGACGGGGACCCGCACGGCCGACGGCGTGGGGCTGTAGGGAAGCAGCGCCCCCCCGCTGTCAGTGAACCGGTAGCGGATACCGGTCACGTTGGCGGCGGCGACCCCACCGGGCAACACCAACGCCGGTCCGGCCTGCGCAAGGGATGCCACCCAGTCCGAGTCGGTGCACGCAGTTCCCACGGGAAGCTGGCACGTCTCAACCACGACCCGGTTGGCACCATCGGGGAAGCTGTCCACGACCCCGGCACCCGTGAGATCGAACCGTTCGAATGTTGCTGCCGTCGTGTCGGCAACCCTGACCTCGTTCACCGGGGACGAACTCGTAGACGTGTTGCGCACCCCGAGGATGATCTCGCTCGGTGCCGCCGACCCGGCCAGGCCGCTGTCGGGCGACCACGATTTGGTGGCCACCGCGTCGTAACGGACCGGGATGACGGCGGTGACGTCCGCTGTGTCCTGCGCCGGTTGGGCGAGATCGGCGGTGGCGGTTGCCGTGTTGGTGATGACCTGGCCGTCGATGACCGCCGTCTCCGACGGGAGGCGCATCCCGATGGCGATGGCCTGTGACGACCCGGCGGGCAGACCGAACTGGCCGCCGCCAAGGGGCACGATGAATGTGACCTGCAACTGGCGGGTCACCGGCTCCCAGATGACCGTCCTCTGACTGTTCGAGGCGGGTAGCGACGTCACGTCGAATTCAGCGGGCAGGACATCCTCAACGACGAGGTTGGCGCATGGCACCTCAAGTGATGAACACGACACGACCACACGGAATTCGGTCTCCTGGCCGGGAGCGAGAGTGTCGGGGCTGGCCTGCTTGTCGAGACCCACCACCGCCGTGCCGTTCGCTGGCGCAACCGTGACCTCGCTGGTTGACGTCGGGTCGTCGGTGGACGCCGCCACCGTCGGCACGGTTGGAAGACCGAGTAGAAGCGTGGCCACCACCACGAGAGCGGCGGCGAATGATGCGCGACGTCGACGAGGAGCGAGCATGTCGTGAACCTCCACGTCAGCGGGAGACCGCTGCTGAACATGCGGACTCGGGGACCGCCAGAGTGTAGGTGGCGGCCCCCGTTGGCGCGAAGCGAGGTGGGCCAGGGTGGGATCGAACCACCGACCGAGCGATTATGAGTGCCGCGCTCCCAGTCCGGCCAGTCCGTCTGGTGCGGAATGACGCGGTTTCGTGCGCTCGGAGCGTCCCACCAGTCCGGTGGATCCGGTGCGATCCGGAGTGTCGGTGGGATGAGACTGTGGGATGGCACCCGGCGCATGACCACCGGCAATCCGCCGATCGCGCTTGGTACCGTTATCCGATGAGACAGCAATCCTCGCCCCCAGTCAGTTGGGTTGTGCCCTGCGGCAAGCAGGACTGGCTTGTCGGGACCGGCGCCACACGCGCCGAGCGAACCCTGATGTGGGCTGCGTCGCTCGGCGGGGTCGCGCTTTACGGATGGGCGTGGACCACGGACCAGTACCAGTGGGGATGGTGGCAGTACCTGCTCGCCATGGTCGTGGCCGCCGACCTCTTCGGCGGTGCGGTCGCCAACGCGACGAACTCCGCCAAGCGCCAGTACTTCGGCCCACTGTCACCTGACGCCGGTCCAGCTGGTCGCCTCGCCCACCGGCAGCTGCTGTTTGCCGCAATCCACGTGCACCCGTTCCTCGTGGTCGGCCTGTTCCCCGGGGGAACCTGGCTCTGGGCCATTGTCGTCTACGGCGGCATGCTGGCGTCGGTGACCCTCCTCGACCAATGGTGTCCGGTCTATCTGCAACGGCCCGTTGCCGTGCTCGTCCTCGTCGCCGCCGTTGTCGGGAACGCCCTGATTGCCGCTCCCGAAGGCTGGGCATGGTTCATCCCGGTGTTTGCGGCGAAACTCGTCGTTGGGCACGCTGTCCGCGAGGAGCCCTATCGGCCAGTGGAGACTGGCACCCAGGCCGACCCGACTCCAGGTCGTGGTGCCGAGCGAGGCGCATGATGCCGCTCACCTGGCACGAGAAAATGAGCCGGCCCCACGACCCGAAACGGAGGCGGCTCGACAAGCCCTTCGCCGGCGTTTCCGCCGGAGCGATGCTCTACATCTCGACGCCACGTGAGATCGACGTCCTCATCGGCGCGCTTCCCGAAGGGGAAACGCTTGACGTCCCCGAGTTGCGTCGACGACTGGCCGAGGCCAACAACGCCGACGCCACCTGCCCGACGACGACGGCGATATTCCTCCGGATCGTGGCGGAAGCAGCACTCGACCAGATCGGAGATGGAGCCGACTGGGCCGACGTCACACCCTTCTGGCGCGCCATCGACCCCGACGGGCCGATCGCAGGCCGGCTCTCGTGCGGACGCGACATGGTGCGGAACCTCCGACTGCAGGAGAGCGGTTGACCCAGACGATTGGTGGGCCAGGGTGGGATCGAACCACCGACCGAGCGATTATGAGTCGCCTGCTCTAACCACTGAGCTACTGGCCCCGTGGCAACGGTATACGGTGCCCGCCATGGCAACCCATGACAACGCCGGGACCACTCCCCCGCTCACGATCACCGACGTGACGCTCGACGGCACCCCCACCGCACTCCGGTGCGTCAACGGACTCATTGATGCCATCGGGCCTGAGGCGACGGCCCAGCCCGGCGACGACGTGGTGAACGGGTCCGGTATGGCGGTCATGCCCGGTCTCGTCAACGCCCACACGCACACCGCCATGACGCTGCTGCGCGGTTACGGCGACGACCTGCCACTCATGGAGTGGCTCCAGACCCGCATCTGGCCGGCGGAGGCATCACTCGAGCCCGACGACGTCTACTGGGGGACGCGGCTGGCGACCATTGAGATGCTGCGGTCGGGCACCACCGGGTTCGTCGACATGTACTGGCACGGCCCGTCGGTCGCCCGTGCGGTGGCCGACTCGGGTATGCGGGCGGTGGTGTCGAGCGTATTCATCGACGGTGGCGACCCAGCCCGAGGTGCCGCGCAGCGATCCGCTGTGATCGACGACGTCGAGGCCATCGGATCGTACGGCCCACTCATCACGCCAGCGCTCGGACCGCACGCCGTGTACACCGTCAGCCCCGAATCACTCGAGTGGATTGGAGGCGTCGCCGCCGAGCGGGGTCTGCCGGTGCACATCCACCTGTCGGAGACCCAAGGCGAAGTGAACGACTGTGTCGCCGCCCACGGGGTTCGCCCACCGGCGCTGCTGGATCGTTGCGGTCTGCTCGGGGCGAGCACGGTGTGCGCCCACGGCAACTGGCTGACCCACGACGAACTCGACCTGCTCGCCGAGCGGGGGGTGACCGTGGCCACCAACCCGGTGTCGAACCTGAAGTTGGCGACCGGACAGATTTTCGATCATCCCGAGGCGCGACGACGGGGGGTGCATGTTGGCCTTGGCACCGACGGCACGGCGTCGAACAACAGTCTCGACCTGCTTGACGACGTTAAGACGTTCGCCCTGTGGCACAAGAATGCAACCGGTGATCCCGCCGTCCTGCCCGCCGACGAGGCGTTGGCCGTCGCGTCGGGCGCGTGTTCTCCCCTGCTCGGTGGCGGACCGATCGAGGTGGGGCGTCGGGCTGACCTGGTGCTGGTGCGCACCGACTCCGTCGAGATGACACCGTCGCCGCTTCCCGCCGCCCTCGTCTACGGAGCCACCGGACACCTGGTGGACACGGCGGTGGTGGCGGGCCGGGTGGTCATGGCGAACCGTGTCGTGCCAGGCACCGATGAGGTGCTCGCCGAGGTGCGTACACGAGCCGCCCGACTACGGACGCACTGAGCGGCACCGAACTGGTCCACGATGTGGCTCCGGGGGTGGGGCTCGAACCCACGACCTAGCGGTTAACAGCCGCTTGCTCTGCCAGCTGAGCTACCCCGGAAAGCGCTTCCGACCCTAGCAGCGGCAGGGCTGCTCACTCACCTTCGAAATAGTCCCGGAGTTTCTGGCTGCGGTTCGGATTCCGAAGCTTCGCCAGGGTCTTGGATTCGATCTGGCGGATCCGTTCTCTGGTCACCCCGAAGTGACGACCCACCTCCTCAAGGGTGTGGGGCTGGCCGTCGTCGAGACCGAACCGCATCCGGACGACTTCCTGTTCACGTTCGGAGAGTTCGGCGAGGGTTTCGGCCAACGTGTCATTCAGCATGCGCCGGGCGGCGGACTCGGCGGGGGCTTCACTGTCCACGTCGGCGATGAAGTCCGACAGGCTCACCCCGTCGGACTCGCCCACGCTCTGGTCGAGCGAGAGCGGATCTTGGGCCATGCGCAACATGTCGCGGACCCTCTCCGGTGCCAGGTCCACCACTGCGGCCACCTCTTCAATGCTGGGTTCCCGCTCGAGGTCCTGGGACAACTGTCGTTGCACCAGCAGCACCCGGTTGATCGCTTCCACCATGTGGACGGGGATCCGGATGGTGCGGCCCTGGTCGGCGATCGCACGGGTCACCGCCTGGCGGATCCACCAGGTGGCATACGTGGAGAACTTGAAACCCTTGGAGTAGTCGAACTTCTCGACCGCCCGCATCAACCCGAGGTTCCCCTCCTGGATGAGGTCGAGCAACGGCAGGCCCCGGTTGGCGTACCGCTTGGCGATGGAGACCACCAGCCGCAGGTTGGCCTGGGTGAGGTGAGCGCGGGCGTCCTTGCCGTCTCGAACCACCGCAGCGAGGTGGCGTCGCTGATCGGGTGACATGGACTCGAGTGTGCCCGCCGTGCGGGCGTCGAGCAGTTCACCGGCGGCGAGACATCCGGCTTCGATGCGTTGGGCGAGTGCCACCTCCTCAGGCCGGGTGAGGAGTGGGACCCGCGAGATCTCCTTGAGGTAGAGCCGGACCGAATCGGCCGACAGGGCGGCGTCGGGCGAGACCGAGCGGTACGAGTCCCGGGTCACCCCACGACGGCGCACCACGCTGAGCGTGCCCGGGCTCGACGACTCGAGCTGTCGCAACATCCGTTCGTCGACGAGGTCCAACAGCAGTCGCGCCGGCGGCCGGACCGCACCGGGGGTGGCCTGATCGTCAGGGTCGGCGGGAGCGCCGTCGGGAACGCTCGGTTCAGGTTGTCGTCGGGGGGCGGTCATGTCCGTCCCTCGTGCCGGTCAATGAGCCAACCCAGAAGCACCGGTGCGGCGTCGGGGGCGGTGCGCGGGTCCCGCAGGGCTTCAAGGAGGGGTTTCAGCCACGCCACCACCCCGGCCAACTCGAGGGCCCGCTCATCGCCGGACATGCGAGCCTCGTTGCCCAGCACCGCGAGTTGCCGCTGGCCGGCTGCCTCGGCGAGTCGTTCGATGACCTCGGCCGGTTCGGACACGGGTTGTTCCACCCCGAGGCGCTGGAGCAACGCCAAGACCTCATTTGAGGTGTCGGCAAGCTGGCCGACCCGCCACTGGGCGTCTCGCAGTGACCGGTAGGCGTCGAGACACAGGGGGTCGGCGAACAGGGCGTCGTGGAGGGACTCGGCGAGATCCTCGGGCTGGGCCAGCACCAGACGCAACGCCTCGAGTTCTGGTGAGTCGTGCAGCACCGCCACGGTCGCCACGGCGGCGCGCTCCTCCCCCGCCGAACCGGACTGGCCGCGATCGGGGCGAGCGCCTGCGGCCCGACCACGACCGGCGAGACGGGTGCGCAACTCGTCGGGCGGGAGACGCAGGCGGTCGGCGAGGTCCATCACGTACTGGTCGCGCACCAGCGGATCGGGGTGCGAACCGATGACCTCGAGTGCGGCGGTGGCGGCGCGGGCCCGGGCTTCGGCGGTGGCGAGGTCCCGGCCGGCGAGGACCCGCTCCACCCGAAACCGCAGGAACGGGATGGCGTTGGTGACGGCGGAGCGCAACGCGTCGGGGTCGGTGCGGGCGAGGTCCCCGGGATCGCTGCCGGCGGGCATGGCCGCCACCGAAACCTCAAGGCCGTGGCGCTGTTCCCATTCATGGAAGCGTTCGGCGGCGTTCTGGCCGGCGGCGTCAGCGTCGAAGGCCAGAACGACCCGCGAGGCGTAACTGCGCAGGGTGCGCACGTGGTCCTCGGTCAGGGCGGTCCCACAGGTCGCCACCGCCCGGCCCACTCCCACTGCGGCGAACCCGATGACGTCGGTGTACCCCTCGCACACGATGGCCTCATCGGCGTTGACGATCTCGGCCTTGGCCCAGTTCAGCCCGTAGAGCACCCGTGACTTGTCGTAGATGGGACTGCCCGACGAGTTCTTGTACTTGGGTCCGTCAGCACCGGGCATGAGTCGGCCGCCGAAGGCCACCGGGTCGCCGTTGGCGTTGAAGATGGGGAACAGCACCCGACCCCGAAAGGCGTCGGTGGGGCGGCCCCGCTGGTTCATGAACGCCAGGCCCGCCTCAACCAGCAACTCCTTGGGTTGGGGCAGGGCCCGCACCAGGGTGTCCCAGGCGTCGGGCGCCCAGCCGAGGCGGTAGTGGCGGACCTCGTCGCCGCTGAAGCCGCGGCTGCGCAGGTACTTGCGGGCGGCGGCGGCGTCGGGCGATTCGAGAAGTCGCTGATGGTAGAAGTCGACGGCGGCTTCCATGGCCTCCACGAGCCGCGACCGCCGCTTGCGGTTCTCCCCGTCGCGTGCGTCGGTATAACGCAGCGTGATGTTGGACCGCGCCGCGAGGCGTTCGACCGCTGCGGCGAAGTCGAGGTGTTCGGCCTCACGGACGAACGTGATCACGTCACCCTTGGCTCCGCACCCGAAGCAGTAGTAGAGACCCTGTTCGGCGTTGACCGAGAACGACGGTGACTTCTCAGCGTGGAACGGGCACAGTCCTGACCAGCGGCGACCGACGCGCTTGAGCTGCACGTGCTCGCTCACCACGGCCACGATGTCGCTGGCATCGCGCACCTGAGCGATGTCGTCGTCGACAATTCCCACCCCGCTCCGACCTCCCGCCCTGACGCTACCAGCGACAGGCCGGGACCGGTCCCGGTCCCCGATCCTCGTGAGGAGGGTCGGCCCGCCGGTTTCAACGGGGGGCCTCCTTGCGGCTATAATGGGAATGATTCCTATTAGGTGACGACGCTCGTCGTCCGTTCAGAGGAGCACCATGTCCACATCAACCACCCGTCGCATCGTTGCCGCCACCGTGGCTGCCCTGATGGCCCTCGGCCTCGCAGCAGGGACGTCGACCGCCGCAGAGGACCACGACCACGGGCACGATCACGATCACGATCACGACCACGGTGCGGCCAACGCCTCGCCGACCTACACCGGTTGAACAATCGCCCTCCGGGGGTCTGATCCCGTTTCCCCCTCGGGGTCGGACCTCCGGTGGCGTCAGACCAAGCGGTCCGTGAGGTACGCGACCAGGCCCTCGATGGGCACCCGGTCCTGAGCCATGGAATCGCGTTCGCGCACGGTGACGGCGCCGTCATTGAGCGTGTCGAAGTCGATGGTGACGCAGTAGGGCGTCCCGAGTTCGTCCTGCCGCCGGTAACGACGCCCGATGGCCTGGGTCTCGTCGTAGTCGCACATCCAGTGCGGCTGGAGCGCCTCGAGCACCCGCTGGGCGGGACCCACCAACTCGTCCTTGCGTGACAACGGGAGCACCGCCACGGTGTACGGAGCGATGCGATGGTGGAGCCGCAACACCGTGCGGGTCTCACCGCGCACCTCCTCCTCGTCGTAGGCGGCGATGAGGAACGCCATCATGGCCCGAGTGGCCCCCGCCGCAGGCTCGATCACGTGCGGCACGTACCGCGAGTTCGTGGCCTGATCGAAGTACTCGAGCCGCTCACCGGAGTGCTGGGCGTGCTGGGTCAGGTCGTAGTCGCCCCGGTTGGCAACCCCCTCAAGCTCACCCCATCCCCACGGGAAAGCGAACTCCACATCCGACGTGCCCGACGAGTAGTGCGACAACTCGTCGGCGTCGTGGGGCCGCATCCGCAGCAACGAGGGATCGATCCCGTGGTCCACGTACCACTGGTAGCGCTCATTGCACCAGTACTCGTACCACTTCCCCGCCTCGTCGGGCGGGACGAAAAACTCGAGTTCCATCTGTTCGAACTCCCGGGTACGGAACACGAAGTTCCCCGGGGTGATCTCGTTGCGGAACGACTTGCCGATCTGGGCGATACCGAACGGCGGCCGCTTGCGACTGGTGGTGAGCACGTTGGCGAAGTTGATGAACATGCCCTGGGCCGTCTCGGGTCGCAGGTAGGCCACCGCTCCGGCATCCTCCACCGGGCCGGCGTGGGTCTTAAACATGAGGTTGAACGACCGGGCCTCGGTCAGGGTCCCCACCGCCCCACAGGTCGGACAGGTGGTGGGATCGTCGAGATGATCGGCGCGGTGACGGGCCTTGCACGACCGACAGTCGACGAGTGGGTCGGTGAAGTTGGCCAGATGCCCCGACGCCTCCCACACCGCGGGTGGCCCGAGGATGGCAGCGTCGAGACCGACGACGTCGGTGCGCATCTGCACCATCGAACGCCACCACGAGTCCTTGACGTTGCGCAGCATCAACACGCCGACCGGGCCGTAGTCGTAGGTGGATCGAAACCCGCCGTAGATCTCGGCGGAGGGGAACACGAACCCGCGGCGCTTACACAGGTTCACCACCTTGTCCATCAGGTCCTCGACATCAGGCATGGGAACAACCCTAACCAACCGCCCCGACACGCCGACCCACCGTTAGCCCACAGCCGGCTCAGTTCCCTTCGAGCACCGACGGTGATCGCAGACGACGTTCGAGGTGGTGCTCCATGGCGGCGATGGCGATGCGGTCCACCTCACTGGTCACCGACGACGCCGGCAACGCCAACGCAGCACCGAGGTTCCCGCCGAGGATCTGGGCCAGCACCGCTGCGGCATCGGCTGACACGGGCAGACCCAGGCGGTGCGGGCCGCACAACATCCCGCCGCGATCGGGGTCGAACGCCACGAGCGGGCCAGGACTGCCACACACCACGCACTCGTCCACCATGGGCCCGAACCCGGTTTGGGTCAGTGCCTTGAAAAAGAATCCTGCCACCACGAGCGGCGGGTCGTCATCGGCAAGGACCCGCAGCGCCCCAGTCAACATGCGGAAGAGTTGCGGGTCGGGTTCGCCTTCCTGGGCGAGCTGGTCGACGACCTCGAGCATGGACACGCCACGGGCGAGACGGTCGAGGTCCTCGCGCACGCTGCGATAGTTCTCAACCGTCTCGGCCTGGGTGATGATGTCGAGATTGCGCCCCTCGTGGAGCTGCAACGCAACCTGAGTGGGCGGTTCGAGACGGGCGCCGAACTTCGACCGGGTGCGCCGCACCCCTTTGGCCACCGCCCGAACCTTGCCGTGGTGTTCGGTGAACAGCACCACGATGCGGTCCGCCTCACCGAGCTTCCACGTCCGCAACACCACGCCCGTGTCGCGGTACTGGCTCACCTCGTCGGTCCCTCGTCCCCGCCGGCAAGACCGCCGTAACGCCGCTCACGCGACTGGTACTCGCGGATGGCGTCGAACAGGTTCTCTTTGCGGAAATCGGGCCACAACACATCGGTGAACACGAGTTCGCTGTAGGCGAGTTCCCACAACAAGAAGTTCGAGATCCGGTACTCCCCCGAGGTGCGCACCACCAGGTCCGGTTCGGGCATGTCAGGGTCGTAAAGGTTGCGGGCGATCATGCGCTCGGTCACCTTCGAGGCGGGAACGCCGGCTTCCATGATGCGCTTCACGGCGTCCACGATCTCGGCCCGACCGCCGTAGTTGAACGCAATGGTGAACGTCATGCCGGTGTTGTCGCGGGTCATATCGACGGTCTCGTCCATGAGACGGATGAGTCGCCGGGGCACCCGCCAGTCCCGCCGGCCGAGCACCCGGATACGGACGTTGCGTTCATTGAGTTCGTCGCGGTGGCCCAACAGGATCTTCTCGTTGAACCCCATGAGGTAGCGCACCTCATCAGCGGGTCGCCGCCAGTTCTCCGTCGAGAAGGCGTAGACGGTGAACCACCCGAGACCCACCTCGATGGCACCGTCGACGGTGTCGAACAGTGCCTCTTCCCCTGCAGCGTGTCCCTCGGTCCGCTTGAGGCCCCGGTTGCGGGCCCACCGCCCGTTGCCATCCATGACACAGGCCACGTGGTTGGGGACGCTGGAGAGGTCGATACCGGTGAACTCCACGTCCGGACCCTACCCGCTGCCCTCGACAACCCTGCGACCCCACGCACCCCGGCGCGCACCGCGGCTCAGTACCCGAGACGCTCCAGTGCCTTGGGCCGACGCTGCCAGTCCTTGTCGACGGTGACGTGCAACTCGAGGAACATCCGCTCGTCGAATTCGGCCCGCACCGCCGTCCCGACGGCCTTGAGCACCGCACCCTTGCGACCGATGACGATGCCTTTTTGCGAGTCGCGTTCCACGAGGATCTCGCACCGCACACGGGGCCATTCCCATTCGGTGACCCGGGTCGCCACCGAGTGCGGCACCTCGTCACGCAGCACGGCGAGGAGCTGTTCACGCACCAACTCGGCCACCCAGAAGGCTTCGGGGACGTCGGTGACCATGTCCTCGGGGTAGTACGGCGGGCCTTCGGGAAGGCGGTCCACGAGATGTTCGACAAGGGCGGCCACTCCCTCACCGGTGGTGGCCGACACCGGGAAGCACGCCTCCATGGTCAACTGCTCCGCCGCCCGGGCGAGTTGTGCCAGCACCTCGTCGGCGGTGGCGAGATCGATCTTGTTGACCACCACCACCGTGTCGGGCGGACAGCGCTGCGCCACGAACCGGTCACCGGGGCCGATGGCGCCGGTGGCGTCCACCACCAGACACACCACATCCACGTCACCGATGGTTTCCGCCGCGGTGGCGTTGAGGTGTTCCCCGAGCGGCCCGCGGGGACGATGGATGCCGGGGGTGTCGACGAACACGATCTGCGCACCGGGCCGGTGCAGGACCCCGCGCACCTGGGTACGGGTGGTTTGGGGTTTGTCCGACACGATGGACACCTTGGCACCCAACATGGCGTTGAGCAGCGTGGACTTCCCGACGTTGGGCCGCCCCACCAGCGTCACGAACCCGCTGTGGAGTTCCCCGTCACCCACCGGTCGACCCACCGTCGGCGGAGGGCAGGGCACACGAGGCAGGCTGGACCACGATGCGGTTGATGCGTCGGCCTGCCACCCGGTCGGCGACCAGCAACCATCCGTCGCTCGCCGCCCAGTCCCCCACCGACGGCACCCGGCCCAACAGGTGGAACAACAGCCCACCCACGGTGTCCCAGTCCCCTTCGGGCAGCGACGAGCCGAGCACCTCGTTGAGTTCGTCGACAGGGATGCGGGCGTTCACCCGGACCCGACCGCCGAGCACCCGTTCCACCATGGGTTCCTCGCGGTCGTACTCGTCGACGATCTCGCCGACGAGTTCCTCGATGATGTCCTCGAGGGTGACGAGGCCGGCGGTGCCGCCGTACTCGTCGACGACGACCGCCATGTGGAACTGTTCGGCCTGCATCTCGCGCAGCAACTCGCTGATGCGTTTGGTTTCGGGCACGAATCTGGCGGCGCGCAGCACCTCGTTGACGCTGCGTTCGGCCTCCCCGTCGCGTTCGGCACGCATGAGGTCCTTGGCGTAGACGAGACCCGTAATGTCGTCGATGTCGCCCTCGGTGGCGGGCAGACGCGAGTACCCGTGGAGGATGGCGACCTCCATGGCGTCAGCCACCCGCAGGTTGACCGGCACCGTGACCATGTCGGGCCGGGGCACCATGACCTCGCGGACCACCGTGTCCCCGAAGTCGATGATCTGACCAATCAGTTCCCGCTCACCGCTCTCAATGACGTCTTCTTCCACGGCGGCGTCGACGAGGGCGAGCAGTTCTTCCTCGGACACGAACGGGCCTTCCTTGAGGCCCTTGCCCGGGAGAATCACGTTGGTGAGTCCGATGAGCGCCTGGGACAGCAGCCGCAACGGCCACAGCCGGGCCAGTGCCGCCACCGGTCCGGCCGACAGCAGCGCCGAACGTTCCGGGTTCTGGATGGCCCACGTCTTGGGGGCGGCTTCAGCGAGGACGAACACCAACACGACGTTGATGAACGTCGCCACCACCACACCCCAGGCGCCGAACAACTGGTCGGCGAGGATGCCGGTGAGGGTGGCCTGCACCAGTTGACACACCAGCACCACCAACAGCACCACGTTGAGGAAGCGTTCGGGGTGGGCCACCAGCCATCCGAGCGTGGCGGCACCGCGCCGGGCATCCTCGGCGAGCGCCTGCGCCTTGGCCTTGGTCATGCGGGTCAACGACGTCTCGGCCAACGCCAAGAACATCGACAGGACGAGCATCACGACGATGACGACCGCCATGAGGGTCTGCGAACCGGTCACGGGTTCCCCCACGGGTCACGGGCCGGTAGCCGCCAGAAGGCGAGAAGATGCTCACGCTCACGCGCCTGCATGGCAACCCGTTGCTCGTCGGTGGCGTGATCCATTCCCAACACGTGTAACACACCGTGCACCACCAACAGGGCGAACTCGTCGTCGGCGTCGCCGGCGTGGTCGGGGGCGTTGCGGATCGCCACCTCCGGACAGATCACGACGTCTCCAAGTAATAGCGGCAACTCGTCGGGCCCGAGCGGGTCACGGTCAGGACCGCTCGAACCGCCGTCGGGGTGCCGACCGGGGTCGACGGGTCCGGCGTCGATGGGGAACGCCAGCACATCGGTCGGGCCCTCCACCCCCATGAACCCGGCGTTGAGCGTGGCCATGGCCGTGGCATCAATGAACAGCAGCGACAACTCGGCTTCTCCGCTGACCCCTTCGGCGGCGAGCACGTCGGTGGCGAGCCGTTCCCAGCGCGGCAGGTCGACGGGATGCACCGACTGTTCGTCGGCGGCGTAGACCGAGACCGTTCCCTCCGACGGGCCTCGTCGGCGGCGGCCCCGACGGGGCGGACGGGGCGTCCTCACGAACCCTGAACCGGAGCGGACCCCGAGGGGCCTGGTTCCGCCGTGCGTTCGTAGGCGTCAACGATGTCAGCCACGATGCGGTGCCGCACGACGTCGCGCGACCCGAGGTGGACGAACTCGAGACCCTCGATGTTGACGAGTCGCTGTTCAAGACCGGTGAGCCCCGACCGGCCCCCGGCGACGTCGACTTGGGTGATGTCACCGGTAACGACACATTTCGAACCGAACCCGATGCGGGTCAGGAACATCTTCATCTGTTCGGGGGTGGTGTTCTGTGCCTCGTCGAGAATGATGAAACTCGAGTTCAGGGTGCGCCCACGCATGAACGCCAACGGCGCCACCTCCACGGCGTTGCGCTCCAACAGACGCGCCGCGCCGTCGGTACCGACCATGTCGTGGAGCGCGTCGTAGAGGGGACGCAGGTACGGGTCGACTTTGGCCATGAGGTCCCCGGGGAGGAACCCGAGTCGTTCCCCGGCCTCCACCGCGGGTCGGGTCAGGATGATGCGGTCGACCTGTTTGGCCTGCAGGGCGCGCACCGCCATCGCCACCGCCAGCCACGACTTTCCGGTGCCCGCAGGGCCGACACCGAAGGTCACGATGTTGCGTTCGATGGCATCGACGTACCGCTTCTGGCCTGCCGATTTCGGCCGGACGACGGTGCCCCGGCCGGGCCGGAACACCTCGGCGGTGAACACCTCCGAGGGGCGTTCGTCGGCCTTGACCATGTCGATGCTGCGGAGCACGCCGGCCGGTTCGAGAGCGTGACCTCCCTTGACCAACGCCACGAGTTCGTCGAACACCCGTCCCACCTGGTCGGCGGCTGGGCCGTCCACGGTGATGTGGTTGCCGCGCACCAACACCGCAGTGTCGGGGAAGGCGCGTTCAACCAGACGGAGGAGTTCGTCGTGCTGGCCCAACAGGCCCACCATGAGTTCGTTACCTGGGACGTCGATGTGCACCGGGGCGGAGGACAACTAGCGGGGACTCCCCGGGGCGGGTGCGGCGCATGGGGAACCCGTCCCGACAACGCCTGTGGCGGCCTGCATCACGCCCGTGATCGTAGCGGGTGAGGCCCCGCCGGCCACGAGCGGGCGCCCGTTTCGCCGGGGGCCGCCCACAACCTGCCCGATAGGCTCGCCACGTTCCATGACCTCCGCAACCCCACCTCCCGACCCCCGCACCGGCGACGCCGCCGATCGCGGCGGGCGGCAACGGCGGTGGGGTGCGCCGGGAACGGTGGGAGCGGCGCTGTCACACCGCACGTTCCGAGAGATCTTCCTCGGCGGGTTGGTATCCAACACCGGCACCTGGATGCAGAACGTCACCCTGGCGGCGTGGGCGTTCGCCCTGACCGGGTCCGAGACGTTCGTGAGCCTCGTGGTGTTCTGCCAGTTGGGACCGATGCTGTTGTTCACCGTCATCGGTGGGCACCTCGCCGACCTCGTCGACCGGCGCCGCCTCCTGCTCGTCGTCGGGGTGCAACAGGCCCTGTTCTCGGTTCTTCTCGCCGTACTCGCCTTTCAGGAGTCGCCGAGCCTGGTCGGGATCCTCGCCTGTGTGCTCGCCATCGGGATCGGCCAGTCCGTCAACGGCCCCACGTTCAACTCGGTCATGCCGACGCTCGTTCCCCGTCACGACATGCCCGGGGCCATCTCACTGCAGTCGGTGAATCTCAACGCGTCACGAGTCATCGGCCCCGCCATCGGTGGCATCATCTTGGGCCTGTCAGGACCGAGCGCCGTGTTCCTCGTGAACGCTGCGTCGTTCGGCGCCATCCTCTTTGTGGTGTGGCGGCTCACGTTGCCCCCCGCCAAGGTCGACCCCAACGCCGAGGCCGGCCTGCGGCGCCTCCTCGGTGGGTTCCGTGCCGCCCGCCGCGACCCGGTGGTGGCCCGATCGCTGATCGTCATGGCGACGTTCTCGTTGTTCTGTCTGCCCTTCGTCACCCAGATGCCCGCCGTCGCCGACCGAAACCTTGGCATCAACCCCGAGAGCGCCACCTACGGGGCGCTGTACGCCACGTTCGCACTGGGTGCGCTGCTCGGGGCGCTGAGTGTGGGCACGGTCTTCACCTACCGTTCACGCCCCACGCTGGTGCGAGCGGGTCTCGCCGGGTTCGCCGTGGCCATGGCGGCGTTCGCCGCCATCCGCCAGCCAGCGGCGGGGTTCGTGGCGGTGGCGGTCATCGGGTTCTTCTACTTCCTCACCGTCACGTCGCTGTCGACCATCGTGCAGTCACGCATCGCCGACAAGGAACGGGGTCGGGTCATGGCGTTGTGGATGATGGCGTTCGGCGGCACGGTTCCGGTGGGCGGATTGATCTTCGGCCCCATGATGCAAGCCACCTCGGTCACCTTGGTGCTCGCTATCGCGTCGGTGGTCGCTGCGGGTCTGGTGGCCGTCGCCCACCTCAACCGGCCCGCACCCGCCGTGACCTGACTCAGTCGGCCACCAGCGCCGCAGCGAGGCGCTCGAGGCCAGCAGACCGACTGGCCTTGACGAGCACGGCGTCTCCCGGCCCGAGCGGGCCGATCACCTCGATCGCCTCGTCGGGATCGGCTGCGTTCTCCGCCGCCGCGTACGCCGGTTCCGCAACCGCCACGAGTCGCACCCCGAGCGCGGCGGCGACCTCGGCGATGCGGCGATGCTCGACCTCGCTGTGCACCCCGAGGTCGGCCATGGTGCCGAGCGCGGCGATGTGCCGGTGGGCGGGGACCGCCACCAGTGACCGCAACGCCGCCTCCGCCGCGGTCGGGTTGGCGTTGTAGGCGTCGTTGATGATGAGGGCCCCACCGGGGGCGCGGGTCATCTCCATCCGCCACGGAGACAACTCGGCGGAGGCGAGACCTTCGGCCACCCCGGCGAGGTCCACCCCCCACAACAACCCGACGGTCGCCGCGGCGAGCGCGTTGTGCACCTGGTGCACCCCGCGGGCGGCCACCTCGACGTCCACCGATCCCCAGTCCGACACGAGCCGGAACCGGGGACGCAGATCGTCGCCCAACGTCACCTCGTCGCAGCTGACGTGACCGCCCGAACCAAAGGTCACCACCCGGGCGTCGGTGGCCGGCGCCATGGCCGCCACACGCGGGTCGTCGGCGTTCAACACGGCGTACCCCGACACCGGCAGGTGTTCGACGAGTTCCTGTTTGGCCCGCTGCACCCCGTCGAGATCACCAACGGCAGAGGTGTGCACCAGCGCCACCGCCGTCACCACCCCCACGGTGGGACGGGCCACTTCGCACAACTCGGCAATGTGACCGAATCCGGCCATCCCCATCTCCACAACGGTGGCTTCGGTGCCCGATGGTGCGCCGAGCAGGGTCAGTGGGACCCCGAGTTCGTTGTTGAACGACCGCTTGTTCGCCCACGTGGCGTACCGGGTGCCCAGCACCGACGCCGCGAGGTCCTTGGTGGAGGTCTTGCCGACACTGCCGGTGATCCCCACCACCCGGTCCCCGAGCAGCGCGCGGGCGTGGGCGCCGAGTTGGCGCAACGCCACCGCCGTGTCAGGCACCACGACGCACACCGGGGCGTCAACGGGATGGTCGCACAGACAACCCGTCGCCCCGGCCGCCACGGCGTCCCCGACGAACCCGTGACCGTCACGGCCTGCCCGCAACGCCACGAACAGACTTCCCGGCGCGCTCAGACGGCTGTCGATACTGACCGCTGCGAACACGACGTCGTCCCCGATGAGGGTGCCACCTGTGGCCCGGGCCACCTCCGACGCACGCAACTGCACAGTCCGAACCGTAACGGACCGGTGCACGCCGTCGGCGCCCACCACCCACCACTACAGTTCGATCAATGCCCGCCGCCGACAACGACTCCGCAACCTCCACGACTCCGGCCCCCGGCGACGTGCGTCTCGTGCTGGTGTTCGGCGGCCGTTCCGCTGAACACGACGTGTCCTGCGTGTCGTCGAGAGCGGTGCTGGCCGCTGCGGTGGCGGCCGGCCTCGACGTGCACCCTGTGGCCATCACCCGCGACGGCGAGTGGCGAACCGCCACCGGCGCCGCAGCCCTCATCGGCACCGACCCCGACACCTGGCCCAAGGCCCTCCCCACCTCCGGGGAGCCTGCAAGCCCGATCGATCTGCTGGCCCGCCCAGACGGGGGTCAGCCGGTCGTGGTGTTCCCCATGTTGCACGGTCCGATGGGCGAGGACGGCACCGTGCAGGGCCTGTGCGAACTCCTTGACGTGCCCTACGTCGGGTGCGGGGTGTTGTCGTCGTCGCTGTGCATGGACAAGGTCATGGCCAAAGAGGTCGTCGCCGCAGCCGGCATCGCCCAGGCCAACCACGTCAGCGTGCACCGCAGCACCGGACTCGCCGACCCTTCAGAACTGCTCGAGCGACTCGGCGGCTCGGTGTTCGTCAAGCCCTCCAACCTCGGCTCGTCGGTGGGGGTGTCGCGCGCCGACACCGTCGATGGCCTCGTCGACGCAGTGCGCCTGGCGTTCACCTACGACGAGTGGGTGCTCGTCGAAGAACGCATTGAGGGACGCGAGATCGAGTGCGCCGTGCTCGGCTCGGCGGACGACCCCCGGGCGTCAGTGCCCGGGGAGGCCATCCCCGGAGCGGTGTACCGGCACTACTCCGACAAGTACGTCAACGGCGTGGCCCAGATGATCGTGCCCGCCGACCTGCCTGCGGACATCGTCGCCGACGTGCAAGCCGCCGCCGTGCAGTGCTTTCGAACGCTTCGGTGTGAAGGCATGGCACGCGTCGACTTCTTCCTCGAACCGACCCGCGGCCTGCTGCTCAACGAGGTCAACACCCTCCCCGGTTTCACCCCGTTCTCCATGTACCCCTCCATGTGGGCGGCGTCTGGTCTCCCCTACCCCGATCTCGTGACCGAACTGGTCCGGCTGGCGCTGGTTCGTCACGCCCGCCGCCAGATCCGCACCGACCTCCACGACTGAGGCCGATGTGACCTCGGCACCCGTGGGTGGGTCTAAGCCCCGATGAGTTCCGCCGAGAATCCTGCGCGCCCCCGAGGCGGAACGGCCCCCGACATCGCCGGGGCGCTGGCGGGCAAACGGATCCTCGTCACCGGTGCGACCGGGTTCCTCGGCACGAACATCGTCGAACGTCTGCTGCGCAGCGTCCCCGGCTGCGAGGTGGCGTTGCTCATCCGGCCGGGGCGGCGTTCAAGCGTCGAACAGCGTCTGCGACGCGAGGTGCTGCGCAACGACGCCTTCGACCGACTGCGCACCGAACTCGGCACCGACGGGTTCGACACCATGTGCGCAGCCCGGGTGCGCGCCGTCGCCGGTGACGTCACCAGTGACGGTCTTGGTCTCAACGACGAAGGACGCGCCGTCGTGGCGTCGTGCGACGTCGTGATCCACTCCGCCGCCGCGGTGTCGTTCGACTCACCGCTCGACGCCGCCGTGGAGGTGAACCTGCTCGGCCCCACCCGCATCGTCGAGACCCTCCACACCCTCGGCGTGACCCCTCACCTGGTGTCGGTGTCGACGTGTTACGTGGCGGGCAGTCGTCGCGGTGCCGCCCCCGAACAACACGTGGCCGACAGCCCCTGGTTCGTCGACGTGGACTGGCGGGCGGAGGTCGATGCGGCGCGGCGCGCCCGACGCGACGCCGAGGCCGACAGCCGCACCCCCGAGAGGCTTGAGGGTTTCCGTTCCGATGCCCGGCGCGAACTCGGGGCGGCCGGCACTCCGCTGTTGGCGTCGCGCACCGAACAGAACCGGGCCCGCTGGGTGGCGGACCGCATGGTCGAGGCCGGCCGGGCGCGCGCCGCGTCGGTGGGGTGGCCCGACGCCTACGCCTTCACCAAGGCGCTCGGAGAACGGGCCCTGCTCGAGAACCGCGGTGACGTGCCGGTCAGCATCGTGCGGCCATCCATCATCGAGTCGGCACTCGCCGAACCGTTCCCCGGGTGGATCCGCGGGTTCCGCATGGCCGAGCCCATCATCCTTTCCTACGCCCGTGGGCTCCTCAAGGAGTTCCCCGGGGTCCCCGAAGGCGTCGTCGACGTCATCCCCGTCGATCTGGTCACCGCCGCCATCCTCACCGTGGCCGCCCGTGGACCGCTCCCCGAACCCGATGTGGTCCAGGTGGCGTCGGGGGTGGCCAATCCGTTGCGGTACCGGCGCCTCGTGGATCTCGTCAGCGGCTACTTCGCCGAACACCCCCTCTACGACCGCAAGGGGCAGCCCATCGTGGTGCCCACCTGGTCCTTCCCGGGCCGGGGTCGGGTGCAGGCCCAACTCAAACGGGCCAACGATGTGTTGGGGCGCGCCGAGAAGGCGTTGTCGGCGTTGCCGTTGCGGGGCCGTCAGGCCCAGTGGTCCGCTGACGTGGAGACCCGACGTGAAGACGTGGAACGGGCGCTCGGCTACGTCGAGCTGTACGGCGCGTACGCCGAGTGCGAGGCGCTGTACGAGGTCGACAACCTCATGGTGCTCGTCGACGCCCAATCGTCCACCGACCGCGACACGTTCTGTTGTGATCCGACCGTGGTGGTGTGGGACGACTACGTGCGCACCATCCACTTGCCGTCGGTGGTGACCCACGCGCGGGTGCGCACCACCGCCGGTGCCGACCGGGGCCCGGACCGCACTGAACGACTCCGGCGTCAGGTGCTCGCCCCCGAGCGACACCTCGCAGCGTTCGACCTTGAGAACACCCTCATTGCGTCCAACGTGGTGTCGTCGTACCTGTGGTTGGCCAGCCGTCACCTCACCGGCACCGACCGTCTGCGACTCGTCGCCGACGCGCTGCGCAGCGCGCCGGGTTGGCTGTCAATGGACCGTCGGGACCGCAGCGACTTCCTCCGCTACTTCTACCGCCGTTACGACGGTGCGCCGCTCGACCAGTTGCGCATCGACGCCGACGGGCTCATGAGCGACCTGTTGTTGGCCCGGGCGTTCCCCGGCGCCATCCGCCGGGTGCGTGAACACCGACGGCTCGGTCACCGGACCGTACTCATCACCGGCGCCCTCGACGTGGTGGTCGAACCGTTGCGTCCGCTGTTCGACGACGTGATCGCCACCGAGTTGGGCACCAGCGACGGTCGGCTCACCGGCGAGTTGCTCGCTGCACCACCCACCGGGGAGACCCGGGCCCAGGTGCTGATGGACTACGCCGCCGACCACGGGTGCGATCTCGCCGAGTCGGTGGCCTACGCCGATTCCACGAGCGACCTCCCGATGCTCGAAGTCGTCGGGTTCCCTGTGGCGGTGAACCCTGAGACCCGCCTGTCGGCACTGGCCCGCAAACGTGGCTGGCTGGTGGAGAACTGGGAGCGGGCCAACGGCGCGCCGAGCCCCACGCTGCCTCTCGGTGGCCGGTGGTCGGACAACCGTGGCCGCACCCCACTGCTCGAACGTCTGGTGAACGCCTCACCCAGCGGGGTGGCTGCACCCGACCGACCGAAGGGGGCGAGGCGATGAGGGCGCTCGTGTTCCGCCGCAAACCGGTGCGGTTCGCCGCGGCGGTGGCCGCCGGCCGTCTGGCCCCGGGCGGGGGCGCCAGCGTGGGCCCGCTCCGCCACGAGGACCTCGACCCGCCGGCACTTCCCGGACCGGGGTGGGTGCACATCTCGCCACGCCTGGCCGGCATCTGTGGTTCGGATCTCGCCACGGTCGACGGTCGCAGTTCGCGCTGGTTCGAACCGGTCGTGTCGTTCCCCTTCGTGCCCGGTCACGAGGTGGTGGCCGACGTTGCGGACCCCGCCGCCGCCGAGGCGGCCGGCGCCCCCAGCGGCCGAGTGGTGCTCGAACCCGTGCTCGGGTGTGTGGCCCGCGCCATCAACCCGGTGTGTCCGGCGTGCGCCCGAGGCGATCTCGGCAACTGTGAACGGATCACCTTCGGGGCGATCGCTCCCGGTCTTCAGTCGGGGTTCTGTTGCGACACCGGCGGGGGCTGGTCGACGTCGATGGTGGCCCACGCCTCGCAGTTGCACGCCGTGCCCGACACCATGACCGACGAGGACGCCGTGATGGTGGAACCCACGGCGTGCGCCGTGCACGCCGTGCTCGCCACCCCCATCGCCCCGGGAGCCACCGTGGTGGTGCTCGGGGCGGGAACCCTCGGGTTGTTGTGCGTGGCCGCCGTGCGCCAACTCACCTCGGCGGGTCGGATCGTGGCGGTGGCCAAACACCCCACGCAGCGTCGCTGGGCCGCAGATCTCGGTGCCGACGTGGTGGCTGAGCCCGATGAGCTGGCCCGGGCCGTGCGTCGGGTCACGGGCACCCTCGCCGTCGGTGACGGGGACATCGACCGACTCGCCGGTGGCGCCGACGTGCTGTTCGACTGCGTCGGGTCGTCGGAAAGCCTCACCGGGGCGTTGGGGGTGACTCGGCCGCGTGGTCGCATCACGTTGGTGGGCATGGCCGGCCACACCCGGGTGGATCTCACCGGGTTGTGGCAGCGGGAGATCGAGTTGGTCGGGGCGTACGCCTACGGCACCGAGACGCTCGCCGACGGCACCCGGCGCCGCACGTTCGACGTGGCGTTCGAACTGGTGGCCGCCGCGGGTCTGGGCCGCCTCGTCAGTGCCACGTACCCGCTGGAGCGTTACCGCGAAGCCATTTCCCATGCCGCAGAGGCGGGGTCACGTGGGGCGGTGAAGGTCGCCTTCGACCTCCGTCGCCGTCCCCCCGCACCGATTCCGCCCACCGAACCAGGAGCCCCCTGATGCCCCGCCCCGGACTCGTTCTTGACGTGGACCGTTCCACCCCTGCCGTGCTGTTCAACCACGGCGAACAGTTGCGTCTTGAGAAGTTGCCCGCCGGCCGCAGCCGCATCATCTATCCGGCTGAACCGCTCGAACCCCTCGCCGACCCCGATGGTGCGATCGCCCACGCGCTGGCCAACCCCATTGGAGACAGCGAACCGCTGGCTGCCCTGTTGCGCCCCGGCATGAAACTCACCATCGCCTTCGACGACATCTCGTTGCCGCTGCCGCCCATGCGCTCCCCCGACATCCGCCAGCGCGTCATCGAGGCCGTGTTGGACCTCGCCGCCGCCGCGGGGGTCGACGACGTGATGCTGATCGCGGCGTTGGCGCTGCATCGGCGCATGACTGAAGACGAGTTGCGCCACGCCGTGGGCGACCGGGTCTACGACGCCTTCGCCCCCCACGGCCTGCTCGTCAACCACGACGCCGAGGACCCCGACAACCTGTTGGAGATCGGCACCACCCGTCACGGTGAAGTGGTGGAGATCAACCGTCGGGCGGCGGAGAGCGACCTCATCGTGTACGTGAACATCAATCTCGTGGCTATGGACGGCGGATGGAAGTCCACGGCTACCGGGTTGTCGTCGTACCGCAGTCTGCGCCACCACCACAACGTGGAGACGATGGAGCACTCCCGGTCGTTCATGGATCGCCACAACTCCGAGTTGCACCGGTCCAACTGGCGGATGGGCGAGGTGTTGCGCAACGCCGGCATCAAGGTGTTCCAGATCGAGACGACGATGAACAACGACGTGTTCGGCACCAGCGGGCCGCTCGCCGTGCTGCAAAAGCGCGAATGGGAATGGTCGGCGCGTGACCGGGTGGCGGTGCATGCCATGAAGACGGGCCTTGACCGGATGCCGGCGCGCACCCGTCGCAACGTGTTCCACTCGTGGCGGGCCCCTCACGCCATGACCTCGGTGCAGGCCGGTGAGGTGGAGGCGGTGCATGAGGTCACCACCGCCAACGTGTACGCCCAGCACCTCGTGCCCGTCGAGGGCCAGACCGACATCCTCACCATGGGCCTGCCCTACATCGGCCCCTACAACGTGAACTCGGTGATGAACCCGATCCTGGTGATGTGTCTGGGGTTGGGGTACTTCTTCAACCTGTACCGGGGGAAGCCGTTGGTGCGCGAAGGCGGCGTGATCATCATGAGTCACCCCACCCCGTGGGATTTCCACCCGGTGCACCACCCGTCCTACATCGACTTCTTCGAACAGGTCCTCGCCGACACCACCGACCCGCGGGTCATCGAGGAACGCTACGAGCGGCAGTTCGCCGAGGACGAGTGGTACCGCCACCTGTACCGCACCAGTCACGCCTACCACGGGGTGCACCCGTTCTACATGTGGTACTGGGGCGCGCACGCGCTGTCGCACGTGGGGCGGGTCATCATCGTGGGCGGGGACCGCGCCGCCGTTCATCGACTCGGGTTCACCCCGGCGTCGTCACTGTCGGACGCACTCGAGATGGCGTCGGACACCGTGGGACCCCACGCCACCATCACCCATCTGCACAACCCGCCGATCCTCATGGCCGACGTGACGTGACGACCCGACCCGACCCGACCCGGCGACGACTCCCCGTCAACGGCGTGGACCTGGCCCAGCGCGCTCGCACCGTGGCGCGCAACGCCAACCGCCGGGTTCGGGGGGTGTTGCGTGCCGTGCCGGGCCTGCGTCCGACCCCGGTGCCGGCCGGTGTGGCCCCGGTGCGCAAGCGACACAACGTCGGCGCCGACTACGACACGTCGTGGGCGAGGGCGTGGCCGGCCCGCATGACCCGGGCCCTTTTGGTCGAAGCGCTCGTGCGTCCGGCAATGGGGGCTTTGGCGTCCCCGACCATCGTGGGTCTCGACCGTCTGGCGGGTCGCGCCGGCCCGATGGTGTTCGCCGCCAATCACCACAGCCACCTCGACACCGCGCTGTTGGTGTCAGCAATTCCCGAACCGTGGCGTCACCATCTCGTCGTCGGTGCCGCCGCCGACTACTTCTTCGCCAACCGCCTCACCTCGCCACTGTCAGCACTGGTGGTGGGAGCCATCCCCATCGAACGTCAGAAGGTGGCGCGACGCAGCGCCGACCTTGCTGCCGACCTGATCGAGGACGGGTGGAGCGTGCTCATCTTTCCCGAGGGTGGGCGCAGCCCCGACGGCTGGGGACAGCCATTTCGAGGTGGCGCTGCGTATCTGGCGTTGCGGTGCGGGGTGCCGGTGGTCCCTGTCCACGTGGAAGGGACCGGACGCCTCCTGCCCAAAGGGGCCAAGTTCCCCCGCCGCGCTTCGACCACCGTCACGTTTGGGTCGCCACTGGTTGCCCCCGACGGTGAGGACGCCCGCCGATTCGTCAAACGCATCGAGGCGGCGGTGGCGGCGCTGGCCGACGAACGCTCGACCGACTGGTGGCAGGCCCGTCGTCGCGCCCACGCCGGCACCACCCCGTCGCTGCAGGCCCCGAATGAAGGGGCGTGGCGGCGCACCTGGGCGCTCGGAGGAGAAATCGAACGGAAGCGGGAACGCTGGCCGTTGCGCTCCTCGGACTGAACGTCGGCGTTGTCCCAGCGGCCTCAGCCGCCGCTCGTGGCGGTGGGGTCCTCCACCGGTTCGAGTTCGATCTCGACCGATTCCTCGGGGGCGATCGTCACCGATCGGTCCCCGACGAGGGCGACCGGGTCGATACCGCAGTCCCGCAACGCGGTGAGCGTGGCGTCCGACGAGGCGTCATCGGTGGGTTCGTAGGTCTCCGGGTCGTCGACGAACCGTTGCATCTCCTCGGTCCCGTAGATCTCGATCATCTGGCCGGCGAGGCAATCCGACTGGGGTTCGTCGAGGGGCAGGATGGATCGGAACTGGGTAGCCACCGAGGCTTGCAGCGCACCGTCGTCACCCCCGCCGCAGGCAACCCCACCAACGCCAAGCACGCCGACCATCCCGAGGACCGCCAGACGGTTCGCACCCATTCGTCGCCTCTGACCCATGTGACTACCTCCCTGCGTGGCACCTTGACGCGCGCCTTTAGTCTGTCGTGTCCGACGACCTCAGCGGTGCGCGGCCCCAAAACCCCGCAATGGCGCCAGCGGAGACGGAGCCCCACACGGCGGGGCGGTACGCTGGCACTCGTGGAACAACCACCGACCGACCCGTGGGGGAACCCGCTGCCTCCGGCACCACCGGCACCACCGCTGCCGCCTGCGCCCCCCGGTGTTCGCCCGACGGCGAGTGGATCGTGGTGGGGTGACGGAACCGAGGCGGCACCCGCCGCCACCGATCCATGGGGAGTCGCCGCGCCGCCTGCGCCCACCAAGACCCCCGGTGCGGCGATCGGCGGGCTGATCGCGTCTCTGGTGGGGATCGTGGTGTGTGGCGTGGTGCTGTGCCCCGTCGGGGTCGCACTCGGCTTCGCCGCCCGCTCCACCATCCGACGCACCGGTGCCCCCGGCGACGGGCTCGCCATCGCCGCCATCGTGGTGGGCGTGGTTGGTTTCATTCTCAACGTGGTGATGATCATCGCCCTGTTCACCAATCCCGACCTCATGGATCAACTCAACGACACCAGCGTCTGAGCACCCCCGGACGCCGGAACCCAACGACCAACGACCGACAACGCAGCAACAACTGGAGCACCAATGGCAGTCGAACCCACCACCCCCCTTGAGCTTGTGACCGGCGTGTACGCCCGGCTCGGTGAACGGGTGGCACTCGCCCGTGAGGTGCTCGGCCGCCCCGTGACCTTCGCCGAGAAGGTGCTGTTCGGCCACCTGCGCAACCCGCAGAACCAGACGTTCGAGCGGGCCGTCACCTACAACGACCTCGATCCCGACCGGGTCGCCATGCAGGACGCCACCGCCCAGATGGCACTGTTGCAGTTCATGACGGCGGGGCTGCCTGAGGCTGCCGTGCCTTCCACCGTGCACTGCGACCACCTGATCCAGGCCCGCACCGACGGCCACGTGGACCTGCTCGCCGCACTCGACACCAACGCCGAGGTGTACGACTTCCTCGAGTCCGTGTCGGCCAAATACGGCATCGGGTTCTGGAAGCCGGGGTCGGGCATCATCCACCAGGTCGTGTTGGAGCAGTACGCCTTCCCCGGCGGGATGATGATCGGCACCGACAGCCACACCCCCAACGCCGGGGGCCTCGGCATGGTGGCGATCGGGGTCGGCGGCGCCGACGCCGTCGACGTCATGACCGGCTACCCCTTCAACGTGCGTTGGCCCAAGCTCATCGGCGTCGAACTCACCGGCGAACTGACCGGCTGGGCGGCGCCCAAGGACGTCATCTTGAAGGTGGCCGAACTGTTGACCGTCAAGGGCGGCACCGGCGCCATCGTGGAGTACTTCGGCCCCGGGGCGCGGTCGCTGTCAGCCACCGGCAAGGCCACCATCTGCAACATGGGTGCCGAGATCGGCGCCACCACCTCGTTGTTCGCCTACGACGAGGCGATGGGCCGCTACCTGCGGGCCACCGGCCGGGCCGGCATCGCCGACGCTGCTGACGGCGTTGCCGAGCTGTTGCGCTCCGACGACGAGGTGGAGGCCGACCCGGACCGTTTCTACGACGAGGTGGTCCGCATCGACCTGTCCACCCTCGAACCGCTCATCAACGGCCCCCACACCCCCGACCGTGCCCGGCCGGTGTCGGCACTTGGCGCCGAAGCAGCTGCCGAGGGTTGGCCCGAAACCATCAGTGCGGCCCTGGTGGGTTCGTGCACCAACTCGTCGTACGAGGACATCTCGCGGGCGGCGAGCATCGCCCGCGTGGCCGCCACGGCGGGCCTGACGGCGCGGACCAAGTTGATGGTCACCCCCGGGTCCGAACGGGTGCGGGCCACCATTGAACGCGACGGCCTGCTCGCCGACCTTGAGAGCATCGGGGCGGTGGTGCTGGCCAACGCCTGTGGCCCCTGCATCGGGCAGTGGTCACGCAGCGACGTCAGCGAGGGTGACGTCAACGTCATCGTGAACTCCTACAACCGCAACTTCCCCAAGCGCAACGACGGCCTGGCGTCCACGCTGTCGTTCGTCACGTCACCTGAGACGGTGGTGGCGCTCGCCCTCGCCGGTCGACTCGACTTCGATCCGCGCACCGACACCCTGACCAACGAGGCCGGCGAACAGATCCGCCTCAGCGTCAGCGAAGGCGACGAGTTGCCCGCCTCGGGATTCGTCCCCGCCGACGAAGGGTTCGTCGCCCCGCCCGCCGACGGGTCGTCGGTGGTCGTCAAGGTGGACCCGGCCTCTGAGCGCCTGCAGTTGCTCGAACCGTTCCCGGCGTGGGACGGCAACGATTTCGTCGACCTGCCGGTGCTGGTCAAGGCCCGCGGCAAGTGCACCACCGACCACATCTCCGCTGCGGGTCCGTGGCTGAAGTACCGGGGCCACCTCGAGAACATCTCGGGGAACCTGTTCCTCGGGGCGGTCAACGCCTTCACCGACGAGACGGGGACCGGCGTGGACCAGATCGACGGCGAGGTCCGTTCCCTGCCTGAGATCGCCAAGCGCTACCACGAGGCCGGCATGGGTTGGGTGGCCATTGGGGACGAGAACTACGGCGAGGGTTCGTCACGTGAGCACGCCGCCATGGAACCCCGCCATCGCGGGTGCCGGGCGGTGCTGAGCCGTTCGTTCGCCCGCATCGCCGAGACCAACCTGAAAAAGCAGGGGGTGCTGCCGTTGACGTTCGCCGACCCGTCGACCTGGGAGGCCATCGGTCCCGACGACCGCATCTCCATCCTCGGTCTCGCCGACCTCGCTGCAGACACGCCGGTGCGTTGCCGGGTCACCAAAGCCGACGGCACCTCGGTGGACTTCGAGTGCAACCACTCCATGTCCGCCGAGCAGATCGGATGGTTCCGGGCCGGCGGGGCGCTCAACATCATCCGCGCCGCCCAGGCCGGCTGAGGCGAGCCACCGCCCCGCCTCGGGGCGATCAGTCGGTGCCGGGTCGCCGGTGCGACTCGTGTTCGGTGTCGCCGTCGGGGTCGGCGGTGTGCCCCGACGGGGTGGCCAACGCCAGTTCTTCAGCGGTGGGTTCCCGGTGTCGCCGCGCCTCGGCGGGCAGCAGCGTGACGATGGCCGCCATGATTCTCTGCGTGTCGGCGTCGGGATCCACGCCACCGAGTTCGACGGCGGGACCAACGGTGACCGACACCGAGGGCGGGTCGACGATGTTGAGGAGGTTGGGCAGCCTGCTGCTGCGCGGCCATACCTTCTCGGTGCCCCACAGCCCGATCGGGACGACGGGGGCGCCGGTCATCGCCGCCAGGCGGGCCGTCCCCCACCGCCCCTGGAGTTCCGGGTCGAAGAACGCCCGACCGCGCGGAATGGTTCCCTGCGGCATCACGACAACCATCTCGCCAGCATTCAGTGCCGCAGCGGCCTCTTCGAGGGGTGCGTCGGACCCGCTGCCGCGCTCGACCCGGATGCCGCCCACGGCCCGAGCGATGTCGCCGATCACGGGGGCGTCGAACACCTCCTTCTTGCCGAGGAAACGCGCCGGGCGACCCACCCTGGCCACGGCCATGCCGACCGCCACAGGATCGAAGTAGCTGCGGTGGTTGGCGGCGAGAATCACCGGTCCGGTGGTGGGGATGTGTTCGGTGCCGTGCACGCTGAGACGCACGAACGGCAACAGTTCGGGGCGCACGAACGGAAACAGGAGTTTCTGCGGTTCGAGACCGGCAAGCTTGGGCACCCCCGGGGGCACGTCGAGCCACGTCACCGGCCAGCGACGCACCACGGCGTACAGCGCCAGACGAGGATCGGGGTTTACCGCCACGGGGTGGCCAACGGCGCCGAGCAAGGGCACGTCGTACCACGAGTCGGAGTAGGCGTGACTGGCGGCGAGGTCGGCGTCGTTGGCCTCCGCCCATGTCCGCACCGCCTCGAGTTTCCCGTCGTTCCACACGAACGGTCCGTCGATCTCTCCGGTGAAGTGCCCGTCGGATGACGCCCACCGGGTGGCGACCACGGCGTCAAGGCCGAGACGAGCGGCGAGGGGTGCCACGAGTGGATGGGGTGTGGTGGTGGCGACCACCACACGGGTGCCCTCGGCGCGGTGGCCGTCGATGAGGATACGGGCGTAGGGCTGCACGAGCGGTTCAAGCTCGTCGGCGGCCATCTCTCCGGCGCGGGCCACCGCCTCGACCGACCAGCCAGAGGCAGCGCGGGCCATCTGCCGGGCCGCCATCATCGCCGGCCGGTTCTCCCCGACCAGGTCGAACAGTCCGAACAGCAGGCTCTCACCAGGGATGGAGCGATCCGGCAACAGTCCGACCGCCCGCAACGCCCGGGAGATCGCCGGACCCGACGCGCCGCGAAGCAGCGTGCGATCAAGATCGAAGAAGGCGACGGGTGTGGGCATTGGGGAAACGCTAGGCCCCAACGCCGTCCAACGGAAAGGCCAGCGTCACGCAATCAGAGGTTGTGGGCGGCCACAACGAGAAGGAGCAGGCCACCGAAGTGACCTGCTCCTTGGGGTTCCGGGGCACCGGGGGGGACGGCACCAGCGAAACCGGCTCGAGGGATCTCCGGGGGGAGGAGATCTTTCCTCGGCGTATGTGAAGATCAGTATGCCGATCCCCCGCCCATCTGTCTACTAGCAATTTCAGATGTTACCCATCGGTATTTCCGATAGGGTGGAGGCGTGGACCTCCGCCAACTCAATGCGCTGCTCGCCGTGGCCGACCACGGCACGTTCTCCGCCGCGGCCAAGGCCCTCCACACCGTGCAGTCCAACGTGTCCAACCACGTCGGCCGCCTCGAACGGGAACTCGGCGTCACCCTCGTTGACCGCTCCTCGGGTCAACTCACCGCCGAAGGCGAGGTTGTCGCCGCCGGAGCGCGACGCATCAACGGCGAACTCGACGGCGTCGCCGCCGACGTGGCCGCCCTGCGCGCCGAAGTCAGCGGCTCGGTGCGGCTCGGCATGATCGGCACCACCGCCCGGTGGCTGGCCCCGGCACTCATGGAGGAAATGGCTGAGCGCTACCCCAAGGTGCACCTCATCGTCACCGACGCCACCACCACCTCACTGCTCCCCCAGCTGCTCGCCGGCAACCTTGATCTCGCCGTGGTCAACCTGCCCATCGACGACCCCGAGGTCACGACCGAACTGCTCTTCACCGAGGACACCATCCTCCTCACCCCCGCCGACCACCCCTTCGCCCACCGCGCCGAGGTCGATTTCACCGAACTCGACGGGATGCCCCTCCTGCTCGAACCCGCCGGCACCTCGTTCCGTCGGGTGCTCGACGCCCGAGCCGCCGACGCCGGCATCACCCTGGTGGCCAAGGCCGAGGTGGACGGCATGCGCCTGCTGGCCTCTCTGGCGTTCCAACGGTTCGGTGCCAGCGTGGTCCCCTCCAGCGCCGCTCCGGCCTGGCTGGAGGGCGACTGGCGACGGATCCGCCTCACCGGCCTCGAGGGGCGCAGCGTCGGCCTCGCCCGGCGACGCCGGGGCGCCCCCGCTGCGCCATCACGTGCCTTGCGCGAAGTCCTCTCGGGGGTGGTGGCGGCCGAAGCCCCAACCCAGCCCGGCATCACTCCGGTCAACGCCGCGTGAACAACCGGCAAAAGCGCTCCTGGCCGACGGCACGACGGCACCGGGTGACTAGGCTGGGCGTGCAGACCCATCTCACGACGACGACTCCCAGGGCAGGCCAGTGACCGATTCAGTGACCATCACCGACAACCGCACCGGCGAGAGCATCGAGATCCCGATCGACAACGGAGGTGTGGACGCCCGCCAGTGGTCCAAACTCCTCCCCGGCACCTGGTTCTTCGACCCGTCGTTCTCCACCACCGCCGCAGCAGAGAGCGCCATCACCGAACTCGACGGCGAGAACGGCATCCTGCGCTACCGGGGATACCCCATTGAGGACCTGGCGGAGAACTCGACCTACCTCGAGGTGGCCTACCTGCTCATCCACGGTGAACTGCCCACCCAAACCCAGTTCGACGAGTGGGTGCACGAAATCACCTACCACACGTTCATCCACGAGAACGTCCGCAAGCGGTTCATGGAGGGCTTCCACCACGACGCCCACCCCATGGGCATCCTCGTGTCGACGCTGGCGGCGCTGAGCACCTTCTACCCCGACGCCAAGAACATCTTCGACCCGGACTCACGCCACAAGCAGGTGATCCGGCTCATCGCCAAGATGCCCACCATCGCCGCCGGCGCGCACCGCCACAGCGTCGGGATGCCCTTCGTCTACCCCGACAACTCCCTCGACTTCTGTTCGAACTTCCTGTCAATGATGTGGAAGGTGGCCGAACTCCACTACCAGCCCGACCCGGTGCTGGTCCGGGCCCTCGAGGTGTTGTTCATCCTCCACGCCGACCACGAACAGAACTGCTCCACCACGGCCATGCGCGTGGTCGGTTCCGCTCACGCCGACCCGTACTCGGCTGCTGCTGCGGCCACCAGTGCGCTATATGGACCACGTCACGGCGGCGCCAACGAAGCCGTGATCCGCATGCTCAGTGCCATCGGCAGCCTCGACAACGTCGACGACTACATCAAGCGGGTCAAGGCCGGCGAGGTGCGACTGCAGGGCTTCGGTCACCGGGTGTACAAGAACTACGACCCCCGCGCCACCATCATCAAGCGCACGGCGTACGAGGTGTTCGAAGTCACCGGCCACAACGACTTGTTGGACATTGCCCTCAAGCTCGAGGAAGTGGCGCTCGCCGACGACTACTTCGTGAGCCGCAAGCTGTACCCCAACGTGGACTTCTACTCGGGTCTCATCTACCAGGCCATGGGGTTCTCCACCGAGATGTTCCCGGTCCTGTTCGCCATCCCCCGCACCGCCGGGTGGTTGGCCCACTGGCTCGAGATGCTCGACCAGGACTCCCGCATCGCCCGGCCCCGACAGCTCTACACCGGGCCCGAGGTTCGGGCGTACGCCCCCATCGACGCCCGGAGCTGACCCGGTGCCGTCGGGGGGGACCGGAGCTGGCGAGGACACCGGGCCGCTGGCGGGCACCGCGACGCACGTTCGCACCTGCCCCTTGTGTGAGGCCACGTGCGGGCTCGAGTTGGCCGTCGCCCACGACGGAAGCGGTGGCGGCGAGGTGGTGCGGGTCCGCGGTGATCGCCACGACGTGTTCTCGGCCGGCTACCTGTGCGCCAAGGGCAGCGCCATCGGGCGACTCCACGCCGACCCCGACCGCCTGCGTCAACCACTAATCCGCCGAGGCACCCCCGACGATCCGCAATTCGAGGCGGTGTCGTGGGACGATGCGTTCGCCGAGGTGGAACGGCTGCTCACCGCCGCCATCGACACCCACGGTCGAACCGCCACCGCCGTGTACCTCGGCAACCCCAACGTCCACAACCCAGGTGCGGCGCTGTACACGCGCCCTCTGGTGCGGGCCCTCGGCACCCCCAACATCTTCTCGGCGTCCACCGTGGACCAGATGCCACGACACGTCTCGTCGGGGTTGATGTTCGGTCACCCTGACGCCATTGCGGTACCCGACCTCGACCGCACCGACTACCTCTTGATGCTGGGGGCCAACCCGCTCGAGTCGAACGGCAGCCTGTGTACCGCACCTGACTTCGGTGGGCGACTCGACGCAATCCGAGCCCGAGGTGGGCGGGTCGTGGTCGTCGACCCCCGCCGCACCCGCACCGCCGAGCTGGCTGACGAGCACCTGTTCATCCGTCCCGGCACCGACGCCGTGTTCCTCGCCGGGCTGATCCGCGAACTGTTCGCCACGGACCGCGTCGACCTTGCCCATCTTGACCAACACGTGGCGGGCCTCGACGAACTCGAGTCACACGTGGCGGCGTTCACCCCCGAACACGTCGAGTCGGTCACCGGCATCGCGGCGGACACGGTGCGTCGCATCGCGGTGGGGTTGGCTGACGCCCCCACCGCCGTCGTCTACGGCCGCATCGGCACCACCACCGTGGCGTTCGGGACGGTGGCGTCGTGGGCCACCGACGTGCTCGGCGTGCTCACCGGCAACCTCGACGCACCGGGGGGTGCCATGTTCCCCCTCGCCGCCCACAACCTCCCCGGGAACGGTACGCCGGGGCGCGGGTTCACCATGGGTCGCCGCCGAAGCCGGGTCCGCAACCACCCCGAAGTGCGCGGCGAGTTCCCCGTCGCAACCCTCGCCGAGGAGATCACCACCCCAGGCGACGGCCAGATCCGGGCGTTGGTGACCGTGGCCGGGAACCCGGTGCTGTCCACACCCGACAGCGACCGGCTGGCATCGGCGCTTGCCACGCTTGAGTGCATGGTGAGCGTGGACCCGTATCTCAACGAGACGACCCGGTTCGCCCACGTGGTACTCCCACCCCCCTCGGCGCTCGAGCGTTGCCACTACGACCTGGCGTTCACCGGTCTGTCGGTGCGCAACGTGGCCAACTTCTCCCCTGCCCTGTTCGAACCCACCGGACCCGGCGAACACGAGATCCTGGCCCGCCTCGCACTCATCGCCGCCGGCCAGGGCGCCGGTGCCGATCCGTCCACCATCGACGAGTTGGTCCTCGGCACCCTGCTGGGCCGGGCGAGCGCGCCCGGTGCCCCGACGGCGGGCCGCGACCCGGCCGAGTTGGCCGCCATGATCACCGGTACGACCCCCGTGGAACGGGCGCTCGACGTCATGGTGCGCACCGGCGCCTACGGCGACTGGTTTGGGGAGGTTCCCGGAGGCCTGTCGCTCCAACACCTCCTCGACCACCCCCACGGTGTTGACCTTGGGGCCCTGCAACCCCGTATCCCCGAGGTGTTGCGCACCCCGTCGGGCAAGGTCGAACTCGCTCCCGACGCCATCGTCGCCGACCTGGCGCGGCTCGCGTCGCTGGAGGGTCCCACCGACGGGGACGAGGCGTTGATGCTGATCGGACGGCGTCACGTGCGGTCGAACAATTCGTGGATGCACAACGTGGAGATCCTGGTGAAGGGCCGGGAGCGCTGCACGCTGTTGATGCACCCCGACGACGCCAACCAGCGAGGTCTCGGGGACGGGGACCGGGCGGTGGTGCGATCCCGGGTCGGGGAAGTGACCGCACCGGTGGAGGTGACCGACACGGTGATGCCGGGGGTGGTGAGCCTGCCCCACGGATGGGGCCACGACGACCCGCACACCTCCCTGGCGGTGGCGGCAGCACGCCCCGGGGTGAACGCCAACGTCCTCACCGACGCCGAGGCGCTCGACCCGTTGTCAGGCACCTCGGTGCTTAACGGCATCCCAGTGACCGTGGGCGCCACGAACGGCTGATCTCAGGGCGGCATCGGCGGTCCCGTGCCCCCCACCCACCACATGGCTGCGCTGACCGCCATCACCAGCGCGAACCACACCGAGCCGCGTCGATACCACACCCCCGGTCGGTAGGGCTCGGCGTCGTCCATGTGGCCATCGTGCCCGATGCCACGCCAACGCCAACTAGGCCCGACTCACGGTGACGGGGTGACGCCACCGGTGACACGCCACCCCCTACCCTGAGCCACATGGAGGTTCGGGTTGGTCCGGTGTCAGCGGCGAGCGTGACCGTGTGGGTCGCCTACGCCCAGGAGGTTCTCGCAACACCCGGGGAGCATGACGTTCTCCACGTTGACGCGGTCGCCCTCGAGGCGTTCAACCGCTACCTGTCCGAGTGGGCGATGTTGGCCCGTGTCGCCGACCCGTTCCTGTGGGTCGGCGAAGTTGACCCCGAACGGCTCGAGTACCTCGCCCACAGTTTCGCCCGCATCGTTGAACACCTCGCCGCCCTCGCCGATCACCGCGGACTTGCGGGCGCCCCTGCCGAAGGCGAGGAGTTCTATCAGGCACTCGTGGCGTCAATAATCGGCGCCCTCCGCTCCGAACACGGTTCGGCGTCGACGTTCTCCGAACAGCTCCGGGATCGGTGGCCTGGGCTTCGCTCCGGATAGCCACGCCGGGGTGACGACTGAGGTCCCCGGCGGTCGCTAGGCGCGGGCGAGTTGGGCTGCGGCCTCGTACAAGGTGTCAGGCACCACCGCTCCGGGGGTCAACGCCGTGCGACGACGTGGGTCCACCACCACCTCGCCGACGCCATGAGTGCGGATGCGCACCGATCCGTCGATCTGCAAGGTGAGTGTGTGCGTGACCCGTCCCGTGCAATCGAAGACCTCAACGGACTCAAGGTACTGATCGAGTTCCACAGCCTCAACGGTCCTCGCGGAACAGCACGTGGCGGCGAACTTTCGGGTCGTACTTCATGAGCTCGAGACGCTCACGGGTAGTGATCTTGTTTTTGCGGGTGTAGTAGGTGAAGCCGGTGCCTGCAGTGCTCCGCAGCTTGACCAGCACCCGGCGATCCCGTGACTTGCCCGCCATCAGATCCGATGCCCCTGCGCTCGGATGCGGGCGACGACCGACTCGATGCCGTCACGATCGATGGTCTTGATGGCCCTCGTTGACAGCGTCAACCTCACCCAGCGCCGCTCACTCGGCAGGTAATAGCGCTTGCGCTGGATGTTTGGGTTCCAGCGACGATTGGTGCGCCGATGCGAGTGGGAGACGGACTTCCCGAACGATGGTTTGGTGCCCAGCAACTGACAGACCCGTGACATGAATCCAGAGTATCAAAATAGGAACGATTCCCAAATCCGCGATGGGCAAGAGACCCGGGGCTCCGACCCACCACCTAGGGTGGCGGCATGGGACCGTGGACCGACCAGCAGCGCAACACCGCAGCCGTCATCATGGGGGGGCTCGTCAGCTTCGCCGGCGTCATGCACTTCGTGAACCCGCAGTTCTTCGACGACATCGTGCCGCCGGCGCTACCAGGGGGCCAGCGCTTTTGGACCTACGCCAGTGGTGTCGCCGAACTGGTGGTGGGTCCCATGTTGTTGATCCCCCGTTGGCGACGCGCCGGCGGATGGGCGGCCATCGTGCTGTTCATCGCCGTCTACCCCGCCAACCTGTACATGGCGTGGGACTGGCGGGATCGTCCGCTGGGAGAACGCGTCGTGTCATGGGTGCGTCTGCCCCTGCAGTTCGTGTTCGTCTGGGTGGCGTGGCAGATCGCCCGACGCTCCCTGGCGCCGGCGGCCCGGCGCGACTGACCTCAGGCGCCGATGACGTTGGGCCGGGGAAGTCCCTGGGCCTCGCACAACAAGAAGTAGCCGTCTCGCACCGTGCCCGCATCGATGACGGAGGTGACGTTGCCGTCCTCGTCGAGGTTCAGGTTGGCCCCGTAGATGGCGAACCAGGCGTCGGTGAGACCCTCGTTCTCCGCCGGCACCATCAACGTGTGCTGGCTGCCGGCTGGTTCAAACAGGAACGAACCCGCCACGTTCACCTCGGGACCCTCCACGTACTTCCATGCACCCGAGAGAGTGAAGGCGTACACGGGGCCGGTGTGCTTGTGGGTAGGAACGATCGTGCCCGGCTCGAAGCGGGTGCGAATGACCCACAGGCCCTGTTCGATGTCGACCTGCAGCAACTGCAGGTGCGTTCCGTCACCGACGGCGACGAAGGGGAGTTCCTCTTCGCCCCGGTGGATGGCACTGGGGATGGTGTCAAGGATGCTCATGCCCTCCATGAGACCACGCCAGCGGGCGGTTCGCCACTCATAGGGAGGAATCCCGGGAATGACTGGGGACAGCAGGATTCGCAGATCACGCAGTCGCAGCGCGTCCCTTCGGCGATGGCTACCGGGGTCACTCCCAAGAGCATCCGAATCCAGCCCGGCGTCGCCGGCATAGCCGGTCAACGCCGATCGGCTACGGACTAGCGTCACGTCATGGCAATGGCGACCCTGAGGATGAGCCGTGACGTTCGGGCTGCAGAACCGATTCGGGTCACCCGGGGAACCATGGGGATCGCCGCAGCGGGCTTCAGCCTGTGGGGTGTGGCGTGGGTGATGCTCTGGCTCGTCCAGACCCAGAGCAAGCTGGAGTGGGCGTTGCTGACCATCGGCGCCCTGCTCATCGTCGTTGCGGTCCTCACCCACGTCGCCCACCTTCGGGCACGCTTCGGGTTAGGCGCACTCGTGGTCCTGACGCTTGCCTGCGCCCTCCCGGTCGCACTCTTCTTTCCGTTCGCAATCCGTCTGGACGCCAATCTGCGGACGTATGCCTATGCGATGTGGGGAGCCACCTGGCTCACGGCTTCGCTGGGAGTCTTTCTCGTGCTGGCCCGCAAGGAGGCGCGACTTGTGCAGCGGGACCGCTCACCACGGACCGAAATCCATGCGTCCTTCTCGCAGTTGACGCTCGTGGCGGTGGGCACATTGATCTACGGCATCAGCTTTCTGGGCCTCATCGCAGATCAGGACAGCTACCTGATGGGCTGGCTGAGCCTCATCGGACCCTCGATGATCGCGGTGGCCATCATCTCCCACATCGAGCACCTCTCCTTGCGGGTAGGACGACCTGCGGTGATCCTCGCCATCGTCGGGGTGTCGATCTGGGCGGGCAAGAACATCACCCGGGCAACCACCGATCTGATGAGCGACCCTGACTGGTCGGCCTTCCTCGTCAACGGGCTCCAGGGCATCAGCATGCTCCTCGGGGCGATGGCGTGCCTGTTGGTCGTGGCGCACAAGCGGGCCTGGGCGGCGTCCGCCGTGGCGGCGCAGTCCGAAGCGCAGGTCGCGATGATGTACGACGTCCTCGACGACGTCCGCAACCAGGACTGAGACCCACAGGTCGCTGCGTCGATCCGGCCGACCAATCGACCGCTCGTGACGTTGCCGACGCCCGACGTGCTCCTGAGCGTTCGGAGGCGGGAATCAGGTCCCCCGCGATGCTTTGTGCGGCCAATCTCCCGGGGAACGAACAAGGGCAGGCCCGAGGATTGTGTCCTCTGACCTGCCCTTTGCTTGTGGACCCGACTGGACTCGAACCAGCGACCCCTTCCGTGTCGAGGAAGTGCTCTAGCCAACTGAGCTACGGGTCCAAGGCCCTCTGACCTTACCAGCCGCCACCACCCCACCTCACGCCGACCAACCCGCCCCGGCCCGAACCGAACGGCACAATGGTCGCTGGCTGCCGCCGTACGCTGGCCCGGTGAGCACCCATGAAACGGAACTCGTTGCACCGGTGGACCTCACCACCGCCGATGGCCGCACGTTGAATCCGGCGGCACGGGGCTGGTCGCGTGTGCCGCTGCACACCGCTCGACTGTCGGGCCCGTGGGGACGCCGCAAACGATGGGACTACTGGGCGATCCTCGCCGGGGACGTCGTGGTCAGTGGTGTGGTGGCGAACATCGACTACCTCGGCCTGTCCGACGTGTGGTGGTGCGACCTTGCGTCACAGACCCATGGTGGTCGGGGGATGATCACCCCCGGTGGCCGTGGCGTGCATCTCCCCGACCGGTTCGGGTCCGTGCCGGTCAACGTCGCCAGCCGTCACTACCGGTGCACGCTCCGCGACACCCCCGACGGCGCCATGCACATCGAGGCGCACTGGACGGAACGATCCGGGGTACCGGCGCACCTTGACGCCACCATCGCCCTGCCCGACGGCCACGAGTCGCTCAACGTCGTGATCCCCTGGAACGACCGGATGTTCCAGTACACGTCGAAACACCAGGCCCGACCAGCGAGTGGCACGTTGAGCGTCGGTGACGACCGGTGGGTGATCGGCGAGGGGCGCGAAGCGTGGGGGGTCCTCGACATCGGTCGTGGACGCTGGCCGACGACGACGCACTGGAACTGGGGTGGTGGGGCGGGTCGCACCACCACCGGTGCGGTGGTGGGACTGCAGTTCGGGGCGAAGTGGACCGAGGGCACCGGCTTCACCGAGAACGGGGTGACGATCGACGGGCGCATCACCAAGATCGGTCGGGAACTCGAATGGGCGTACCGCTGGGACGACCCGATGGCACCGTGGCGGGTACGTGACCCCGGTGGCCAGCTCAACGTGACGCTCAGCACCCGGTACGACAAACACACCAAGGTGAATCTGGTGGCCCTCCGCCAGGAAGTCCATCAGGTGTTCGGCCGCTGGTCGGGATGGGCGGTCGACGACGACGGGGTGCGCCACGAATTCGAGGGAATCGACGGTTTCGCCGAGGAGTGCCGGGCACGCTGGTAGCCGTGGTCCGACCCGCTGGTGGTCGTGACAGACTGCGGGCATGGATCACCGCCAGAACCTCCGTTTCATCGCCGCAGGCCGCATCGTCATCGGCATCGCCATGCTGTTCGCCCCCCGCCGTGCCACCCGGGGGTGGCTGGGTGACCGGGACATCGGAGCAGGTGTGAGTCTGCTCAGCCGGGCGTTCGGCGCACGTGAGGTGGCGCTCGGGGCGGGCACGTTGCAGGCGCTTGCGTCGGGAGGCCCGGTGCGGCCGTGGGTGATGGCCGGCATCGTCAGCGACGGCCTCGACGCCACCGCCTCGCTGCTCGCCGCCCCCCAGATCGGTGTGGGTCGCGCCCTGATGAACGGCGCCGTGGCGTCGAGCGCCACCGCGGCGGGCATCGCCGCACTCGAGCACGTCGACTGAGCGGCACATGGTGTGCACCAATGTTCAGTCGGCGTTCACCGACCTGCCCGGTGGCCGACACCACCGGGGACTAGGTTTCGCACCATGACCGCAGGACTGTCGCGACGTTCGTTTCTCACCCGGACCGGCCTCGGTGGGGCCACCCTTGCTCTTGCCGGGGTGTTGCGGGCCACCGGTGCGGCTGCCACACCGTTGTCGGTGGGTGCCGGCCCCTACGGCCCCCTCGGGGCACCCGACGCCCTTGGGTTGCGACTCCCCCCCGGGTTCACCGCACGGGTGGTGGCCACCTCGTTGCAGCCGGTTCCCGGCACCGGCCACACCTGGCACTACTTCCCTGACGGCGGCGCCACCTTCGCCACCGAGGACGGCGGGTGGATCTACGTATCGAACTCGGAGTTCCCCGGGTCGGGTGGCGTGAGCGCGCTGCGCTTCGCCCCTGACGGCACGGTGGTGGACGCCTACCCGATCCTTGCCAACACGTCGGTGAACTGTGCGGGTGGGACAACCCCGTGGAACACGTGGTTGTCGTGCGAGGAGTTCGACCTCCACGGCGAGAGCCAGTCACTCATCGACCAGGCCGGTGCCATCGCCGGGCGGGTGTGGGAGTGCGACCCGTTCGGTTCCGGTCAGGGTACGCCGCTGCCCGCCCTCGGGTTGTTCCAGCACGAAGCAGCGGTGATCGACCCCGACGTCGGGATGGTGTACCTGACCGAGGACAAGGGCGACAGCCTCTTCTACCGGTTCACCCCCGACGCCTACCCGGACCTGTCGTCAGGCACGTTGGAGGCCGCCCGCGTCGACGGTTCGAGCGTCACCTGGGTGGAGGTGCCCGACCCGAGTGCGGCCACCACGCGCACCGCCCTGCAGCTCACCGACGACCAGATCACCCGGTTCCGCGGTGGCGAAGGGATGTGGTGGCATCAGGGGGTCGTGTACTTCACCACCAAGGGCGACAACCGGGTGCACGCACTCGAGTGCGCCACCGACAACTACGAGGTCATCTACGACGCCGCCGACTTCGGGGGTGCGAACGCACCGCTGCGGGGGGTGGACAACATCGTGGTGGCTGACGTGTCGGGCGACATCTACGTGGCTGAAGACGGCGGCAACATGGAGATCGTGTTGCTGTCCACCGACGGGGTCATCGCTCCATTCGTGCAGATCGTCGGACAGAACTCATCTGAGATGACCGGCCCGGCGTTCAGCCCGGACGGGGCCCGCATGTACTTCTCCAGCCAGCGCGGTGTGGTGGCCGGAGTCACCTACGAGGTGACCGGGCCGTTCCGTGGGGCACGCCCCGTTGCGGTGACCCCTCCCTCAACCCCGTCGGGGACCGGTGCCGGCGCCGCCCCGGTGGGCCCGGCGTTCACCGGTGGCCGCGACCGGATCCCCGGCGACATCGCCACCTCGTTCCGTGCCCTATCGTCTCCCGCCAACGACGCCAACGTGGCCATCGGGGCACTCGGCGGATTGTCGGTGGCCGCAGCGGGGGCAGCGGCGGTGCTGGCGCTACGCAACCGCATGCAGGGTCGGCCCGCCGACGAGGACACGGCGCCCGCAGCGACCGACTGAGACCCCTGCGGCAGCGAGCCTCACCGCAACCGGTCAGTCAGTTGAGGGGTTCAACTCCGAGTTCCCCGAGCAGGCGTTCAACCCGGGCCCGGATCTCGTCACGGACGGTGCGCACGAACGTGGCGTCCTGTCCGGCCGGGTCGTCGAGGGCCCAGTCCTCGTAACGGGTGCCGGGGTAGTACGGGCACGTGTCCCCACACCCCATGGTGACCACCACGTCGGACGCCTCGACCATGGCGTCCTCGAGCCGTTTGGGGGTGGCGCCCGCACCGATCACGTCGATGCCGACCTCGGCCATGACCTCGATGACCGCAGGGTTGATCGTCTCGGCCGGTGCGGTGCCCGCCGAGCGCACCACCACGGCGTCACCGGCGAGGTGGGCGAGCCACGCTGCGGCCATCTGGGAACGTCCGGCGTTGTGGACGCAGACGAAGAGAACCTCGGGTCGGTGCATGGGGAGTACCTCGGGGTCAGGGGGCCAGGGCGTCGCGCAGCAGGGCCAGGCGTTCGGGCACCACCCGGTACCAGGCCCACTTGCCACGTCGTTCACGGGTCAGCAGTCCGGCGTCCACCAGCATCGTCAGGTGGTGGGAGACGGTGGGCTGGGACCGGCCGAGGGGCAGTACGAGATCACAGGCGCACGCCTCCCCTGCGGGGGCGGTCGCCACCATGGACAACAGCCGAAGGCGGACCGGGTCGGCGAGCACCTTGAACGCCGCAGCGAGTTCGCCCGCCGCGCCCTCGTCCAAGGCGGTGTCGGTGACGCTCCCACAGCACCCGGTGAAGGGTGTGACGTCAATGGCCATGGCGACACTATACATTGATGATTATCAATACGTTGCTACCGTGTGGTCCTCGACCTGGGCCCACCTGTGACGACCCGGTCGCACCGCCACCACCCAAGGAGTCCCCATGTCCCGAGTCCAGCTCGCCCTCAACGTCACCAACCTCGACGAGGCCGTCGAGTTCTACTCGCGTCTGTTCGGTGCCGAGCCGGCCAAGCGCAAGCCGGGGTACGCCAACTTCGCCATCACCGACCCACCCCTCAAGCTCGTGTTGTTCGAAGGGGGCGGGGGCGGGTCCATCAACCATCTCGGAGTGGAGACCGACGGCGCCAACGAGGTCGAAGCCGCCGATGCCCGCCTCAGCGGTGCAGGACTCACCACCACCGGCATCGACGACACCATCTGCTGTTACGCCGAGAAGGTCGAGACGTGGGTGGTGGACCCCGACGGGCTGCGGTGGGAGTGGTACGTCAAGACCGCCGACGCCGAGGACATGGGCGACGGCGGGAACAACGACACCGCCATGTGCTGCGCGCCCGAACCAGTCGCCTTGAGCACCCCCGCCACAGCCGCCACCCCCGACAGCGGCTGCTGCTGATCTGATGACCGAACCAGCGAACACCACGGCAGTCAGCGCCCGACTCAGCACCCTCGACCGCTTCCTCCCGTTGTGGATCGGGTTGGCCATGGTGGGGGGCCTGGCCCTGGGCCGGATCGTTCCCGACCTCAACAGCACCCTCGGGGCGGTCAAGATCGACACCGTCTCGTTGCCCATCGCCATTGGGTTGCTCGCCATGATGTACCCGGTGCTGGCCAAAGTCCGTTACACCCGGGTGCGCGCCGAGCTTTCGGACCGCCGGGCACTGGTGTTTTCCCTAGTGGCGAACTGGGTGGTGGGCCCGGCGCTCATGTTCGCCCTGGCGTGGATCTTCCTTGCGGACCTCCCCGAGTTGCGCACCGGACTCATCATCGTCGGTCTCGCCCGATGCATCGCCATGGTGCTCATCTGGAACGACCTGGCGTCGGGCAACCGGGAACTCGCCGCGGTGCTCGTGGCGGTGAACTCGTTGTTCCAGATCGTCATGTACTCGGTCCTCGGCTGGTTCTACCTCTCCGTGTTGCCCGGCTGGCTGGGTCTTGACACCGCCGGGTTGGACATCAGTCTGTGGGACATCGCCAAATCGGTCCTGATCTTTTTGGGTCTGCCACTGGCAGCGGGGTTCCTGACCCGGACCGTGCTCGAACGCCGACGGGGAACGCACTGGTACGAGGGGCGGTTCCTGCCCCGCATCGGTCCGGTGGCGCTCTACGGGCTGCTGTTCACCATCGTGGTGCTGTTCGCCCTCCAGGGCGAACAGATCACGAGCCGACCCCTCGACGTGGTGCAGGTGGCGGTTCCGTTGCTCATCTACTTCGCGCTGATGTGGGGCGGATCGTTCTTCGCCGGGTACCGACTCGGGTTCCCCTACGACCGCAACACCTCGATCGCCTTCACTGCGGCGGGCAACAACTTCGAACTCGCCATCGCCGTGTCGATCGCCGTGTTCGGCGTCACGTCAGGCGAAGCACTGGCGGGCACCATCGGGCCGCTCATCGAGGTCCCCGCCCTCATCGCCCTCGTGTACGTCGCCTTGTGGCTCGGCAAGCGCTGGTATCCCGACGACCAGGCCGTGCGCGACACCCGAACCCCGACGGGGTGATCAGCCTCTGACGACCGGCACGGGGCTGTCGACGTTGACCGTCCCGTCGGCGTGCGCCTCAACGGTCACGAACCCGTGCGGGGTCGGCGCCGTGGCGCGCGCCCACGCAAGGTCCCCGAGGGCGGGAGCGACCCGCACTGGCATGCACCCCTGGCCGCTCATCGCCGGGGTTCCACGCCGTGATGACGTGCAACGTCGCTCCGGCGTCAAGGTCGATCTCCCTGAGGGCGCGCAGTTCGCCATCGTGTTCCACCGTGATGTGGGTGGCGAGGTAGATGGCGGCGAGATCTGCGTCAGTCATCGGGCACCTCCTCACCGGCGTGTGCACCACACCGGATGAGACCGTACCCACGATCACCCATTGCGCTCCCCTGTCCGACAACGACGAAAGCCCGGTGACCCGGGACGTAGTCCAGGGCCACCGGGCCGTCCGTTCATCGAATCACTCGACGGTGATGGTGAACGTGGTGGGTGCGCCCACCCCGTTGGTGGAGCCGAAGAACTGCACGGTCACCTCAGCGGTACCGGCTGCGACCGCCTTCCCACCGGCGTTGGTGGTGTAGGAGCCCTCCGTCTTGCCTTCACCCTCGACCTTGAACACTGCAGCGTCGGAACTCTCCGCTACGAAACGCCCTTCACCGGGGTCACCGAGGTCGAACACCACGGTGGTGCCGACGCTGACCGTGGTCGACGTTTCCGATTCGCTGAGCACCACCGGGGGAAGCACGTTGCCAATCACCTCAGAAGTCGTCGGCGCTGCGGTCGTCGATGAGCTGGATTCACTGTTGGACGAACACGACATGGCGGTCAGGGCGAGGACGGCGGCGAGACCACCGATGACGACGGGACGGATACGCATGCGACTCTCCTGGGGTGAGGCTCGGTTCGCAACCGTCGGCTGACGCCACGACCGGGCAACGGGTTGTGGTCTCCCAGAGGCGGCCCCATGCACTCGGGCCGCTTGTGGAGATGTCACATCATGGCCGATAGGGCGGGCGAGGTGGGGTCACCCGAGTCCTGCACGCCACCTGCCCAGCCAATGGTCGCTTGCCACCCCGCCGTGTGTGGGGTGGCGCCTCACAGGGATGCAGCAAACGGGGCGGTAACGTGCGGACGTGGATCGCCAACACGCCGCCGGTCACCAGCCTCGGGTCGCCGACCGCAGTGACCTCGATGCCCTCAGTCGTTCGTTGGCTGCAGCGTTCGCCGACGACCCGGTGTGGGAGTGGCTGATGCCCGAAGGCCGCAACGGCGGACCCAGCGCGGAACGGATCTTCGCGTGGATCGTGGCGGGCCACCTCGGTGACGGCACGGTGTGGACGCTGCCGGACGCGACCGCCAATGCCGTGTGGGCCCCTCCGGGCAAACACCGCACGCCAACGACGAAGGTACTCACCGCACTCCCCTGGCTCTTGGGAGCACTTGGTCTCGCCGGGTTCGGCCGTTTCGCCCGGCTCGGCGCCATGGAGAAGCTGCACCCACCCGAACCGCACTGGTACCTGTCGCTGCTCGGCACCCACCCCGACCACCAGGGCAAGGGTTTCGGTTCGGCAGTGGTCGCCCCCGGGATTGCCGCTGCGGACGCCGCCGGCGTGGGGTGTTACCTCGAGTCCTCCAAGGAAGCGAACGTCCCCTTTTACGAGCGTCTCGGTTTCCGGGTGACTGACACCTACGACGTGGACGACGGACGAGGTCCCCGTCTGTGGTTGATGTGGCGGAATCCCGTTCCACCCCCATCAGGGTGAACCCGTCACTGCGCTGATCGACACCTGCGACGATCTGGCATCACGGTACGACCGCTGAAATTCACCTCTGGGGGCCGGTTCACCCCCTCTGTCCGGCCCGCACACCGGAGCGAGGTTGCAGTGCCAATCCGTCGCCGTACCCTCTGGGTTGTCATCAACGTCATCCGATCGTCACCCTCGGACCTGAGATCCCGAACACGGTTGCGTTGGCGAGCGACTGCTGCCACGAAGGTCACTCCGAGCATTCGAACAGAACGATGTCGACAGGTCATCGGACTACCTCCTCGGAGAAATGCTGTCATGCCGGAGGAGATTTTCCCCGGTCGGGGCATTCCCAATCCCTACCGCCCGGTGGACCACGTCAGCGGCGTCACCACAGATCAGGCGACGCGCTCCGATCGGGGCTCAGCCGGTGTACCGCGGGGTCACCACTGCAGCATCAGGAACCGTGGTTGAGGTGGTTGGGGCAATGGTCGACGAGGTGGAGGGGGGTGACTCTTCCCAGAGTACGACCGTGATCTCACAGGCCGGCGGCCCTCCAACATCGGAGAGGTACCGGTAGGTGACGGCGCCCGTCGTCGCCGCCGGGTCACCCAACCCCTGACGCAGGAGATCCCGTTCATCCTGGTAGTCGAACGTGATGGTCCCAGTCGTCACTGAGATCGGTTGGGTGAATGCCGGGTTGAAGACACCGTTGAAGGCGATTTCAACGCTCGTCTGCCACGGCTCGGGGTACGTGGACAGAAACGACGCCGGTTCCTCACCCGGGCGGATGCCGACCACCGCCGGGTTCCAACCACAAAACCCGGGCTCGGCGGCCGCCGGGGAGACCCCTGCGGCCCCCACCACTGGGATGGCGAGCACCGCCGCCACCAGCACTCGTAGGGCTCTCGGCGCTCGGACCATGGTGGGCCTCCAACGTCTCTCTGCAACCGAACCTGTCGTGACGAGTGGAAAGGCAACCCGCCACGAGGTTGCACTGCGCTGACCATGCGCGGGCGTCGAACCCGCCGTTACGGGTCTCAGGATCGGTGTCAGTTGAGCGTGTAGAGACGGTTCAGGAAGGCGGCCATCTGCGCCCGAGTCACCACTGCGCCCGGTTCAAACGGGTTGTTTCGAGTGACCCCCTCGGCGAGCAACCAGCACGCACCTTGACGGGCGTAGCCGGGGATGGTCGCCTCGTCAGTGAATCCGCACGACAGCGGAGCCGAAGGTTGACCAGCAGCGCGCCACAGGAACGCCGCCATCTGCCCCCTGGTGACGGACCCACCCGGGTCGAAGGGATTGTTCTGGGTGATTCCATTGGCAAGCATCCAGCAGGCACCCTGTCGTGCATAGGTCGGGATGACCGCCTCGTCGGCAAATCCGCATGCGGAACGGGCTGCCGGTTCGCCGGCCGCCCGCCACAGGAATGTCCCCATTTGGGCTCGGGTAACTCCCGCCGAAGGGCCAAAGGGGTTGTTGACCGTGATGCCATTGGTGAACAACCAGCACGCGCTCAAGCGGGCGTAGGCAGGAATGGCGGCGCTGTCGACCAGCTCGCAGAAGTTGTCAGCAACGTCGACGACCGGAGCCAGGCGGACCTTCACCAGATTCGCCGGGAAGGTGTTCGTACCGAAGTACGCCTGTGTGCGATCGGCCACCACCGTTCGTAGAAGATCCTCATCGGTACCCAGCGTGATGTCGTCAACCCGGGTCATGTTGTAGAGATCGACCTTGATGATGCGACCCGGGCGGGTGTTCGTCCCGAAGTAGCCGAACGTCGAATCGGTCATGGCCGACAGCACAATGTTCTCGCCGGCATCGAGATTGAGTTGCTCCGGCCGGCGGGTGAGCAATCCGCCGAAGGCAGTGAACTTGATGATCGTTCCCGGCGATGTGCCGGTACCGACGTAGGCGAACCGGCCGTCCCGGCGCACCGTCACCGACAGGGCATTCGTCTCCCCGGCGTTGAGGCGGACGGCGTCCAAGGAGGACATATCCGGATTTCCCGGATCCGCCCCGAAGTACCCCAGATCCACCTGAGCAATGACGCCCGGGTTCATACCGAGACCGACGTACAACGTCCCTTCCACGAGGTTGATCGCCGCGGAGAGCGCATTCTCCCCCTCAATGGTCACCCCGTCGCTGTCAGGCCGGTCGACGTAGAGGACGTCACTCTCGACCTCCGACATATCCGAAAGGCGCACCTTCACGACCCAGGCGGGGCTGCTCTCCGTACCGAAGTAACCGTACGTCCCGTCGGTTGCGGCCGCGCGGGCGACATCCTTGCTGGCGCCAAAGGTGACCGCTCCCACCCGCGTCATGTCCGACATTCGGACCTTGACGACCCGACCGGGGAAGGTCGCCGTGCCGAAGTAGGCGAACCGGCCATCAGTGACTGCAGAAACGAGGTTCGACTCGCCGGTGCCCAGCCTCAACACCCCGACCGGTGTCATGTCCGACAGACGCAGCTTCACCACCCGGCCAGGAGAATCATTGGTCCCGACGTAGGCGTAGGTTCCGTCGGTCACCGACGACACGGCGTTGCCGGGGGCTCCCAGGGTGCGAGTATCAACCCTGGTCATGTCCGTCAGGCGGGCACGAACCACTTTGATCGGCGACGTGAACGTCGGAATGAACGCCTCACTGCCATTGATGATCAGAGGATTCGCCAAGCTTTCGTCGTTTTCCAGCACCAAGGCACCGACACGGGTCATGTTCGAGAGGCGCATCTTGACCACCCGCGCCGGTGACGCGTTCAGACCGAAGTAGCCGAAGGTGCCATCGGACGCTGCGGACACGGCGAGCTTCTCACCAACACCGAACTCGACGTCGTCGATTCGGCCGAGGTCGGCGAGACGCACCCGTACCACCCGGGCGGGCGTCGAGCTCGTTCCGAAGTATCCGTAGGTTCCGTCGGTCACTGCTGCCTTGAGGAACTCGTCATCACCGGTGAGGATCACCTCATCGGTTCGTGAGAGATCCGACAGGCGAATCTTGATGATCCGTCCGGGGTCGGTGTTGGTCCCGAAGTAGCCGTAGGTGCCATCAGTGATGGCCGTCGAGAACCGGTCGTCGCCCGCATTGAGCGTGACGGCACCCACACGGGACAGATCCGAGAAGCGAACCTTGATGACCGTGCCGGGGACGGTGTTCGTCCCGAAGTAGCCGTAGGTGCCGTCAGTCACCGCTGAGATCAGGTAATTCTCGCCCAACTCCAGCGACAGGGCCCCCACTCGGGTCATGTTCGACAGGCGCACCTTGACGACCCGGCCCGGGAAGGTGTTCATGCCGAAGTAGCCGTAGGTCCCATCGGTCACCGCAGACACCGGACTGGCCTCCCCCTCCTCCAGCGTCAGTGTCTCCACCCAGTTCATGTCCGACAGACGCATCTTCACGATGCGCGCAGGGAAGGTCTGGGTCGCGAAGTAGCCGAACGTGCCGTCACTGAACCCCGGTGTTCGGGCCAGATTCTCACCACTTGAGAACCTCGACGACCCAACCCGCTCGAGCGGCGTGTAGCGCGGACCACCCGAGTAGGCCGGGGAAACTGTTGGCCCGGACTCGGTGGGCACGGCGGACACAGGCGAAGGGGCGAGGGCCAGCGAGCCGAGAAGGGCACCCAGTGCCGCAATGACAGGCAACCCGCGCCACCACCGACGCTGACGATCCCCCATGCCGCAACGCTCTGCGGTCATCAACGCCTCCCCCCGAGGTCGTGTCAGAACGTGACACGAAGACTACCCCTCGCAAAGGTTACCTGTCACCAGTCCGAGGGTCCGGGCGCCCCCGAGCACCAGCAACGAAGGGCAGCATCGAGGGCCACCGCGTGGCCTGCGGTGGTGGCAGCCCAGCCGCTGGAGCGTTCACCGCCAACCCGGGACGTTAATCGGGGGCGCCCTTTGAGGCTGTGCACAGCCTCAGCGAAACCCTCCCCGGGCAGATGTCAGCTCAGAACAGCCCGGCAGGATCGCCGAGAGAAATGGTCATGACGATTGAGTAAATGAGAATGACGGCGCCGACAGCGGCAAGGCCAATCTGGATTCTCTGTTGACGGACCAAGCTGGCGACACCAAAGAGGAACAGCGACAGTGTGACGATGACTTGGAGAAGGTCAAACTTGTCACCCTCGGTGTCAGCTGTCTTTGCCGCGTCAAAATACTCTTGGGCCTTGGCGTCAAGTTCGGCTCCCGCGACCCATGAGCTGTCGTCCCAATTGGGGTTTTCGTCAACGAAGGGTGAATCGGGACCCGTCTCCTCAGGCTGCTCGATCCACCAATCAACTGCCGCCGCCAGCTCAGGTGACATCAGCGTCTCCTTGATGTAGGTCGCAGTGACTTCGTCTTCGGCCACGGTGGCTTTCGCGTACTCAAGGAAAAGCGCCTGACTCTGGTTGTCGGTGGCAATCGCCGTGTTGTACTCCTGCGACGCCTGGTCGGAGGTGCGAATTCCTTCGCTGAAGGACTCCTGCACCTTGTCGCCAAGCTGAGTGCTCTGAAACGCCGTCCATGCCGTGATCATGGCCGCCAGACCCAACATGACCGCAATGACCAGTTCAAGACGATCCTTGAATGGATTGCCGGTGTCTGAGTCTGTGGCGCTGGGGCTATCGGTCATGGGAGAAGTATGGCAGGCATTCCTTCCGGACGCGGTGACATCCAGCTCCTCACTCGACGGACTGCTGATGCGGAGGAAACGCTGAACGTAGCGGCACGAACGACCGGCGCCGGCGGCCCGAATCACGCCAACGCGTGTCCCCAGGTGACTCGCCCCGACGCCAGCACGAGAGCGCGGGACGGGTCATCCTCCGCAGCCCACTGAAAGAGGGACCCCGGATACCGGGGATCGCCGCTGACTTGGGGAAGATCGGCATCAGCGAGTGCATCGACCACGTCGGCGCCGAGCACCTCGATCCCACATGCCCCTCCGCATCCGCAGGGATCGAAGGCGACTTGGCTGCCGGCCCGCACCAGTCGTTGCGCTGCAGCGGGGTCGATCCCTTCCGCCACGAGAACCCATCGCTCGCCACCGACCAGCACGAGCACGTCATCGTGTCGGCCGGGAGGCAAACGTGGACCGCTGCTTCGGGCCGGCCGTTCACGCTCGGCCTGAAGCAGTTCCGAGAAGGTTTGGCGTCGACGCTTTCCCATGAGGGACTCCCAATTCGTGGATGTAGTGCCGCCATGACTCCACGAAAAGACTACCGAGACGGCGACGGATCCAGCCCCGAGGTTCAGGCAAGGTCCGCTCCAGCCTCCCGAAGCAACCCATTGAGTGGCACGCCGACGGCACGGCCGTACTGCGAGCCTCACCGTGGCATCCGAGCCGCAATGCCAACGGTGATCATATGGATGACCTCTCCACCGTCGAAAATCCCTGGGTCCCGACACCTCGATGCATGTCGCTTAGAGGGCCCGGCGAATCGTGCCCCTAGTGGCAGGCGACGAACCGCCCGTCACCTCCGGGTCTCCCGGAGTCGGCCGATGGATGTCCCGGCCCACAGAACCAGTTTGATGTCACCCATCCGACGTCAACCGGGCGAGCACGTCGCCAGCAGCGCGCTCACCGGACGAGATGGCACCGTCGATGTACCCGGCGAACCGGCTGGCGGTCTCGGTTCCGGCGAAGTGGACCCGTCCAAGCGGTTCTGCGAGGCGCGATGCGAGCTGCGCCGAGCCGGGAATGGGCATGGCGGAGTAGCCGCCACCACTGAAGATCTCGTTCTCCCATGACACGTCGGCAACGCTCTGAGGGTTCCTGGCTTGGGGGCCGAGCCACGACGCCATGGCACCGAGAATCCGGTCCTGGCGGGCACGGGGAGACAGGCCCGCGAGTTCGACGCTCTTCGTGCCGCACGTAAGCGAGGCCAACACCGCTGGACCCGAAGGTGGCGAGATGTCGAATGTCGAGGACACCGGCCCGGTGGCGTCGAAGACCTCGCCCGACCAGCCACCATCCCTCCAGAAGGGACGCTCGTACACCGCCACGAGCTTCGTCACCGACCCCATCGGCAGCCGGGACAGCAGACTTGCCCGCCAGGGCGGGAGTCCGGGTGCCCAGTTGAGCGCTGCGGTGAGCCCGGGAGGGAGTGCCACGATGACGTGACGTGCCGTGATGGTCGAGTCGTCGGTCACGACACGCACGCTCTCCGAGTCATGGTGAATCTCCCGGGCCGGGGTTGCAAGTCGAAGCCGGGAACCGAGCAGCGCAGCGATGTGGCGTGCAGCCGAGTCGGCCCCGCCGATGACGAGATCCTGCTGAGCACCTCCGTCAGTCCCCAATTCGGCCAGCAATCCCCCCTGCTCGGAGGCCGCCCTGACCATGTCCAGGAGTGACACCTCGGCAAGTTCGTGGGAGGAACTGAGCACCAACGCCGCATCGATGGTCGCCCGGGCGCGGCGCTGAGGGACCCAGCGATGAAGCCAGTCCGCCACGGTGATGCTGTCGAGACGGGCGGTTCGTTGCGCTGACAGTGGTCCGGCCTTTGTCTGACGAACGAGGAACGATGCACGCGCCAGCGGTGCGATCACGGACGGAAGTTCCGTCATTGACATCGGCATAGATCGTGCTCGCCGAAGCCTCGCCGAACGCTCGTCCCACCAGCCCACGTTCCCCGCTGCCGGTGTGGGGAAGGTTTCGAGTCCGAAGCGCTCGAGCAGCGCCCGGAAGTGGGAGTGACGGGCGCCGACCCACATCCCTCCAAGGTCCAGGGGCACCCCGTCGACGTGGTCCGTCCAGACTCGACCGCCCACACGGTCCCTGGCCTCGAGCACCATGACGTCCCGTCCGGTTTCCATCAGGTGCAGCGCTGCGGTGAGTCCTGCGTAGCCGGCACCGACGACAAGCACCTCGGTGTCGGGCCCTGAACCGATGGCTGCTCTCCCCAATCCACCCGTCACCAGAAGGCCTCCGTGCTCGATTATAATAAAACAGATGTTGTAAATAAGGTACTGCGGTTGCTCACAGCGGGCAACCGAGAAGGTGCAGGAATGCCACGCCACGTAGATAGCGCCCAACGGGACCACGAGATCCGCCGTGCCACCCTTCGGGTGGTCGCCAAGCTCGGCGTCAACGGGGTGACAATTCGCCGTGTCGCCGGCGAACTCGGCACCTCCACCTCGGTCATCACCCACTTCACCCGCGACAAGGACGACCTCCTGACTCGGGTCATCAGTGCCGAACTCGACGATCGTCGCAAACAGATCACCGACCTGGTCGCCTCGGCCGAGGACCCATTGTGGGCGGTGGTGAACTGGTCAGTTGAGGCCGACCCCGATGGGGTCTGGCCGGCGCTGGTCTCTGCGACAGCGGCGGGAGTAGCACCCCACATCGGTCAACTCGTCCGCGACTTCGACGCCTGGTGGACGGACCTCGTCTCCCAACTCGTCAAAGGGCGTCTGATTGACGGCCTCTCCGAACGGGACGCTGCGGACGCCATCGGCGTCGTCGCTGACGGACTGCTACTCGCACTTGATTCCGGTGACTGGTCGGCGTCCCATCGCCACCTGCTTGCCCGAGTACTAATCGGGCCTCTCCTCAGTCGGTGATTCGCCCTGAGCCGTCGCGAGTCTTCTCCTACAGGTCCCGGCGGATTTCACCCGGATTCCTTGGAGGGGTCCGGGCGGAACCGGGTTTCGGCAGTAGGCGACGGGAAAGCATCCACACTCGTGCTGCAGGTTTCCCCGGTTCGCAATGAAGGGTTTCCCGCAGCGGCCACAGTGGGCTCGCGCTGACTGGGCGTTACGAAACTCCATGCAGCCGTCCATGGCGCATGACGACCGAGGAGCAGCGAACCTCCGTCAGCAGCAGACCACAGCCCGAGATCCCGGTTGCAGGCGTCGTCGGTCGGATCAGTTGGACCCGTCGAGTTCGTCCTGTCCGTCCGCTGCCGAAATGGCGGAGGTCACTGCGTCGAGGTTTCGGACCATGGTCTGACACGCCGGAATCCGCTGGAGGTCGTCGCCGCTCGGTGAGCCCGGGTTGACGTACTCGGCGAATCTCTCGAACCTGGTGTCCACTGCCTGGATCGTGGCGATGTCGTCACCGGTCACCGAACCGGCGGCGTTGATCTCGGGGGCAAGCGCAGAGAAGTCGGCGGCTGCGCCCGTGAAGTCGTCGGTGACGTCGGCGATGGCGCTCTGGCCCGACGCCTGCGCCAACTCGTCGAAGAAGGCATCGAGTGCCGTGGCCAGCGACGAGAACATCACGCTCCCCTTCTCAAGGAACGCAACCGTGGCGGCGGCGAACTCGGCCTCATCGCCGACAGCGGCCTCCAGCGTCACCTGGGCTTCGGCCAATTCCGCCGCGGAGGTCTCGACCGACGCCAGGTCCACCTCGCTGCAGGACGCAGCCAGTGCATCAGCGCCTCCACTCTCGCTGCTACCGGCGTTCCCCGTCGACGTCGTCGAAGCTGAGTCATCGCCGCTGGAACACCCGACGACCGTCCAGGCCAGCAGCACACCTGCGACGAGGAGTGCAGCAGGTCGCCGGCGACGACCAACGGAAGTGGAAGGCAGCAACATGGCGACTCCTTTTCGTCTCGGAGCTCGCCTGACGGCGGCGCCCGGATCGTTTCCTGGGCTTTGCATCAACGCATCCCCGTCATAGGGCTGGACAACCCCACTATAGGCACCTCCGCATCTGCTCGCCGGAGCCGTCTCCACCGAGTCCACGAGGCCGCCATGCGCCAGCGCCCGTCTCGTTGGACCGCGACAACAGGGGAACCTGCCGTGTCCGACCCACACGAGTCGGTGAGATCAGCCGGACTGACCGGTGTGACAACCTCGTCAAGTGGATGGCGAGGACCCAGCAACGTTGGTGCAGATCCTTGTCACCGGGACGAACTTCGACTCCAACCTCGTCGTGGATCTGCAGGACCTCGTGGATTCACAACCTGAGTCGCCAGGAATCTCGCCTACCGGCCGGGGCGAATTACCCCCGGACTCTTGGAGGGGTGTTAAGCGGAAAACCAAAACCCACCTGTTGCAGGTGATCGAGGGCGCTGAGCGATAGGTCCGCCAAGGCGGCTCACAGCTGGAGCCCTCACGTGGCTACACCATCCTCGACTGACGCTTGCCCTACCGTGGGGCCTGTGACCTCCACGCGCTACGACGAAATCGGAGCCGGCTACGCCGCCGTGCGACGGGAGGATCCGGTGCTGCGCAATGTGATTCACCGCGCACTCGGCGACAGCCAATCGGTCGTAAATGTCGGTGCAGGCGGCGGCTCCTACGAACCCGACGATCGGTATGTCATCGCCGTGGAGCCAAGTGATGTCATGTCTGCTCAGCGACCACCCGAGAAGGTGCCGGCACTCCGGGGCAACGCAGCCCCCCTGATGCTGCGCACCGATTCTGTCGACGCCGCCATGGCCGTGATGACAATCCATCACTGGGATCACCAACTCGAGGAGGGCATCCACGAGCTTCGCCGTGTCGCGCGCGGCCCTGTGGTCATCGTCACGGTGGACACCACCGTGAGCGGGCAGATGTGGTTGCTCCAGGACTACCTAACCGAGCTCGCCGACCTGGATCGTGGGACATTCCCGCCCATCGACCAACTGGTGGAGTGGCTTGGTGGCACCGTGGACGTGGAGTCCGTTCCAATATCGAGGGACACGCCCGACTGGTCCCTGCTCTCCTACTGGGCGCACCCAGAGCGCGTGCTTGACGGGACGGCGCGACGCGCCACCTCAGGGTTCTCTCGAATGGAGCCAGCGATCATCCAACGAGTGGTGGGCGACGTCGCACGAGACCTCGCTGACGGCATCTGGGACCGGCGTTATGGTCACCTACGTGTGCTGGACACCCTCGACGTCGGAATGCGCCTTGTCGTCGCACGTCCGTAAGGGCTCCAGCCCACCCGTTTTCCACTAAAGACGATTGGGTTTCTTGCTAAAGACTCCTTGGAGGGGTGTAGGCGAAATTGGGTTTCGGCAGTGGTGTCAAGCGGGTTGATGCGGGTCGGGGGCCAGTTTCCCAGCGTTGGGGCTTAGGATTTCCCAGCTCGGCCCCAGAGCAAACAACGGCCCCTGAACCTCACTCTGCGTGGTTGAAGCGTCACGTCTAGGGGCGCGACGGCACCGACGCCAGCCTTACCGCTGGGGAAAAGCCGACGCTGCGAAGGAAAGCGAAACGCCCGCAGGGAACCGCACGCGCCTCGCTGCGGATCGCCGGGAGGATCGAACCGACGAGCTCGGCACGAGGGTGGGCCGCCACCGTCTTCGTGACCAGATCGTGCGGGAGATGGCGCTCACGCAGCCCGACGAGGTCGACCATGGCACCGAACTGGAGGTAGGCACCGAGTACCCCATCCCGGTCAGGGTCAACGCCCACCGTGGTGTGCACGATGATGGCGTCGGCGAGGTGGTCACAGGCCTCCTCCCGACCGGCTTGGCGGGCAGCGTCAGTGGCCGACGCTGCACTGCGGAGGGTGAAGTCCTCCCCTGTGACAGCGGTGACGAGTCCAACATCGTGGAGCAGACCGCACACCGCGAGCAGTTCCTGGTCGACCTCCACACCATCGACCAGTGCGAGGGCCTGCGCAAATATCGCCGTGCGGTAGGCGTGACCGAGCAGCCCCGGTGGCTGCACCTTCGCCGCATCCTCGGCATCCCGCACGATGCGGCTGTCGGGAAAGGCAAGCACGCCGGTCAGGTCGACGCCCGACGGACGACGCCGCCGGAGGCGTTGGGAGAACAGCTCGCGCTGGGTCCGCAGCGACTGGACCAGCATCCGCCGACGCTGCTGCCTCGTGAGTTGGCCTCCTGTCTCGGCCAGCCACCCCGGACCCCCGAGGCGATCGGGGTCCGGCAGGGGCCCGATACGGTCCTTGCGTTCGTGAGCGCTCACGCTGTATCTCCCTGTCGTGTTCGGTAGGCCTTGGTGTTGGCGCGGTTTCCGCACCGCGCCGTTGCGCACCACCGTCGCTGACCAGGGCGCGATTCGTCGTAGAAGACGAGGCTGCACCGCTCGTCGGCACACAGACGGAGGCGACCGTCCCCACGGGACAGCACGTCGATGGCGTCACGGGCCACCACTGCCAGGATCGGGGTGAACGTGTCGGCCGGGGCAACGAGCTCCGACGTCCCGCCGGCGGTGAGGCGAGGCACGGGGACCGCTGGGGTCGCAGCGTGGTTGATGACCTTGCGGTCCACAGCAGTGATGGCGTGACCATCAATGACCGAGCGGGCGGCCCGGTAGATGGCCTCCCGCAACCGACGGGCGTCCTCGAGTTCACTCTCCGTCGGCACGCCCGCCACAGGCAGGCCCACCTCCACGGCCCAGTCACGAAGATCCTCCCCGGTCGCGAGAAGTTCGACTGGCTGCACCGAGCGGAACCGGATCGTCCAGGTGAGGTCGATGCCGAGGCGTGACCCGAAGGCGAAGCGACCCGCACCCGTCGGCATCACGGATGGTCCGACGGGTCGGCCGGGCTGACGATCAGGTGGGCCTGGACCTCGAGCACCAGGTTGCCAGGCAACGAGGAAACACCCACGGCGAGACGTGTGTGCCGACCGGCATCTCCGAATGCCTCGACGAACACGTCCGAGGCGGCATCGATGACCGCAGTGTGCTCGGTGAAGTCAGGTGTGGCGTTGACGACGCCCAGTACCTGCGTGACCCGGACGACAGGTTCGAGCGAACCGAGGGCGTGACGGACCGTTGCGAGAAGGTTGAGAGCTGCAGAGCGAGCAGCGTCCCGAGCTTCTGCGACCGAGACACCCTCACCGCACCGCCCGACGCTGATGGAGCCGTCGGGGTGCGTTCCGAAGTGACCACCCACCCAGAGCTGCTCGCCGTGGTGCACCGCTGGCAGGTACTGCCCGAATGCGGGCAGAGGGTCGGGAAGGCGAAGCCCCGCCTCGGCGAGGCGCACTTCGGGGGAAAGGGTCGGTGCCACAGGCCGAACCCTACGACAGAGGTATAACTGCTGTCCATAGTTTCCGGTCGACGTCGACGCAGCAAACAGCCAGCGAATTTCGCCCCAGGTCCCCGGCGAATTTCGCCCAGACCCCTTGGAGGCGGCGGTGGGAATCGAACCCACGTACGGGGCTTTGCAGGCCCCTGCCTAAGCCACTCGGCCACGCCGCCAGGCTGTGGGGTACGCCCCCACATGGTGACCGGAGAAGCGTGTGCCCGGTGACCCCTGGGGCCTCCGGGCACACAACTCCACCGATTTGGAGCGGACGACCGGGCTCGAACCGGCGACCTTCTCGTTGGCAACGAGATGCTCTACCAACTGAGCTACGTCCGCAGGGTGAGCCAACACGATAGCAAGGCCGGCCCCATGGGCCGACATCGCCGCAATCGCCCTCAGTCCACCGCCGGTGGCCGCAGGTCGATGCGCAACGTCAGGACGCCGTCGTCGAGGCTGGCTTCGGCGTCGCCCACCATGGCGAAGTCCTGGAAGTCCACCTTGGCCTGCTCGATGAACAGGGTGCGTTCGTCACCGCCGACGGGCGGCAACGGGCGGGACCGCACCGCAGCGGCGCGTTCTTGGAACCGGCGGATCATGTCCTGAGGGTCAAACGATTCAGCCATGCCCCCAAACTACCGTCACGAAACGGATCGGGTTCCTCAGCGGGGGTCGGCGCCCGATCCGACCGAGCTCAGCGTCACGGGGTCGTCGTCGGCCCCTGACGTGTCGGCGGTCCGGTCCGGCACTGGCACATCGGGGCGGGTGTGACGCCAGTAGGCGACGGTGAGGACCACCGTGATGAGGGCGAGGGCGACCAGCGAGCCGACCGCCATGCGGACCTGGTTCGCCGGCGAGAACCATCCGCCCCCGGTGTCGGCGACCGTTGGCGTTTCCCCACCGTCGGGGTTCGCACCGAGCTGACCTGCCGATGGGCTGAGCACGGTGCCCTCGGTGACTACTCGCCCGACCTCAGGTTCCACCGTGGTCGGCACCGTCACCGACGTCGTCGGGGTCGGTGCGGTGGTCGGAGGCGACGTCGGTTCAGGATCGGGTGGAACGGTGGTGGTCGGCGCCTCGGTGGTGGACGTCGTCGTAGGGGCCTCGGTGGTGGAGGTGGTCGCCTCGGTCGTCGACGTCGTCGAACTGGTGGTCTCGGGTGGGTCCCCCTGGGCGGTGGCGACACCGCTCAGCACCGGTCCCGCACCGAGGATTGCCGCCACACACGCCACCACCATCAAACGGACCCGCGGGCGGCCAGTCGCTCCCGAATCGTGGTGGTGTCGTGACACGGCGCAGAGCGTAGTGGCCTTGCCGCTCACCGGGTCCCCGCCCCAGCGGGGCGCCCCGTCGCAGACGTCTGGTGGTGGGGGCACCACCACGTGGTGCGGCCCCCCACCGTGGATCGCCGAAGTTCGGCACCGTCCTTGGGGCACCGTCCACCGGGGTGGCGGTGCGGGGTGAGGGTCCCGAGGTGTGACCCGCCGGCACCCATGAGGTCGTCGAGCGTGGCGCGCAGGTGCCGGTGGAGTCGGCGCCGCTCGTTGCCGTCGAGCGAACCCGCCGGACGGGTCGGGGCCAACCCGGCCCGCCACAGCACCTCATCGGCGATCAGGTTCCCCACACCGGCGATACGTTGCTGGTCCAACAAGCGCGCCTTGAGTGCGGTGGCCGAACCCGCGAGCGCTGCGGTGAGCTGCCCTGAGGTGACCGCCAGCGCGTCGGGGCCGAGCCGGGTGAGGTCGGGGTCGAGTTCCGCCGACCCGAGGATTCTGGGGTCGCGCACGTACAACACCCCGGCGTCGGTGTGGATGCGCAACCGGATCCATGCCGGGTCGCGCCGCGACGGGCCGTAGACGAGTTCGTCGAGGCTGTCGTGGTCGTCGAGGCCCAACACGCCGGTCATACCGAACCGCACACCAAGCGTCGGTCCGTCGGTGGGAACCACCAACACTTTGCCGATGCGACCGGGGTCCGCAAGGGTGCGTCCCCGCAGGGCTCGGGCGAGTCGCGTCGCTCCCCCGGCGGGCCGCACGAACCGGGGGTCCACCACTTCGACACGGGTCACCGTGGCCCCCGCCACCCGGGCAGCGGTGCGGCGATAGAGCTCGACTTCGACGAGTTCGGGCACGTCTACCCGAGGGCGGCGAGCACGTCAGCCAAGACGTCGTCGGGGTGTTCGAGGCCCACCGACAGGCGAACGGTGGCGTCACTGATCCCGAGCCGCGCCCGACCCTCGGGGTCGAGGTGGTGGTGGGTGGTGGACACCGGATGGGTGGCGAGCGTCTCAGGCCCGCCCAGCGACGTGGCGATCCGCACCAGCGACAACCCTTCGATGAACCGCACCGCGGCCCCGTCGCCGTCCACGTCGAAACTGAGCAGACCACCGAAGTTGCGCATCTGGGTGGCGGCGATGTCGTGACCGGGGTGGGTGGGCAGACCCGGATAGCGCACGTTGGACACCCCGGGGTGGGCAACGAGGGTCTCAGCGAGTCGTTGGGCGGTTGCGGCCTGACGTTCGAGACGCACCGGCAAGGTGCGCAGACCACGAAGGCCGTTGGCGGCGTCATGAGGCGAAGCGGACGCCCCGTGGATCACGGCGAACCCCCACAACCAGTCGATCAGTTCACGCGACCCGGCTACCACCCCCAACGTGGCGTCGTTGTGACCGGCCATGGCCTTGGTGGCCGAATGCACCACCAGGTCCACGCCGAACTCGAGGGGACGTTGGCCGAGGGGGGTGGCGAACGTGGAGTCCACCACGGTGATCGGCCCCTTGATGGCGCCTAGGGCGGCGAGGTCGACGATGTCGAGCGCCGGGTTCGCCGGCGTTTCAGCCACGACCATCACGGTGCGACCCGGCTGCACCGCGGCGGCGAACGCCCCGGGCTCGGTGCCGTCGACGAACGTGACGTCGATGCCGAACCGGGGACACACCGCACCGAGCAGTTGGGAGGTCCCGCCGTAGAGCTGGTACTGAGCAACGAGGTGATCGCCGGTGGAACACATGCCGAGCACCACCGCCGAGAGCGCCCCCATGCCCGACGCGAACGCCCGAGCCGCCTCGGCGCCCTCGAGTTCCGCAACGGCCTCCTCGAACGCCGCCACGGTGGGGTTCCCGTTGCGGGAGTAGAAGCGTGTCTCCGTCGTCGAGGACGCGGCACGGCGCGCTGCGGCCACGTCGGGTGAGGTGAACGTCGTCGTCTCCCAGATGGTGGGGGCAAGCGCCCCCGCATCTCCCTGGCGTCCCGCGGTCACCGCCGTCGTCTCGGGGTTCGGGGTGTGTTCAGCCATCGTTGCCAACCTCCTCGAGCAGTGCGGTGAGTGCCGGGCCGACCTGGTCGGGTTCCAACAGGAAGGCGTCATGGCCGTGGGGGCTCGCAATGGTCAGTTCGTCACACGACGCCCCGCCAGCCACCAACCCTTCGACGAGCTGGCGTTGCTCCGACGGCGGGTACAACAGGTCCGAATCGATCGAACCGATGAGACATCGGGCCGTGACCCGCGCCAGTGCCGCCGCCGTTCCGCCACGACCCCGACCGACATCGTGGAGGTCCATGGCCTTGGACAGCACGAGGTACGAGTTGGCGTCGAAGCGCCGCACCAGTTTGGTGCCGTGGTGATCGAGGTAGCCCTCGATGTCGAAGCGTTGCCACTGACTGAGGCCCTCGTCCATGGGATCCACCGTGGAGCGGCCGAAGCGCTCCTCGAACAACGGACCGGTGCGGTAGGTGACCTGGGCGATCTGGCGGGCGAGGGCCAGACCACGATGCGGACCCCGACCTGGGGGCGCGTCGTAGTAGTCGCCGCCGGCCCATCCGGGATCGAAGGCGATGGCGCGCCGTTCCACCCCACTCCACGCGATCTGCAGCGCCGAGGCCTGTGCGGTGGTGGCGATGGCGGCGAGGCCCCGCACCCGGTCGGGGAACATGACCGCCCACTCGAGCGCCACCATCCCCCCCATCGATCCGCCGATGACCGCCGCCCACACCCCGACACCGAGATGATCGGCGACGTGGCGTTGGGCGCGGACGATGTCGCGCATGGTCACGACGCCGAACCCGCTGGCGTAGGGGGCGTCGGTCGCGGGGTCGATGGATGCGGGACCGGTGGACCCCTGACAGCCGCCGAGCACGTTGACGCACACCACGAACCACTCGTCGGTGTCGATGGCCCGACCGGGCCCGATCAGGTCGTCCCACCACCCCGGGGTGGGGTGCCCGTGACCGATCGGACCAGCGGCGTGAGCGTCCCCGGTAAGGGCATGACACACCAGCACGGCGTTGTCCGCCGCCCGTGACAGTTCCCCCCACGTTTCATAGGCCATGGTGACCGAACCGAGCGTGCCGCCGCCTTCGAGTGTGAACGGACGGGACGGGTTGGCAACCTCGACGAACCGTCGTCCACCGACGGCATCACCGGGCTGCCACGCTCCGGTGGGCGCGAAGTCGCCATCGCTGAACGGCACCGGTGCCGGGGCGCTGGTCGCTTGGGGGTCGTGTGGAGTCATCGGTGTCGTCAAAAGGGTGGACACCGGGTTGCCGGTTCGGCAGGCGTTGCCTGCCGGACACTTCGTTGCCGGATGACCGGCCACATCCCCGCCGAAGCGGGAGGCACCTTGGGTGTCCGTCCCAGGTTGCCGGACCCGGTTCCCCGGGCCACTCGTAATGTCTCACCTAGTGCACTACGTCGACGACCCAGCGGTCAAGTGGGCAGGGAACGCCCCGGGGATCTGTGTACCAGTCGTCAGCGTCGGCGTCGTCGCGCCAACACGCCGAGACCCAAACCAGATCCGGCAAGGGCGATACCTGCTGCGACCAGTGGGGCCACGCCGGCGGCGCCTGTGGCTGGCAGGGTGCCCGGTCCGCCGCCGGGCACCGTGGTGGTCGGGGCGGCAGCAGTCGTTGAGGTCGGCTCCGGCTCCGGCGCCGTCGTCGGCGGCGTCCCCTGAGCGATGACGATGTCGTAGTCAACAACGCTGCGGGCGCGGACATCACCGGCATCGTCGAGCACGCTTGCCATCAGGATCACGTTTTCGCTGCCAGTGACCGTGGGCGTGCCGGTGATGGAACCCGACGGGTTGAGCGTCAGTCCGGCCGGCAGGGGACTTGAGAGGTAAAAGAACGACCATGTGATGGTCCCGCCGTTGGCGGGACTCACCGTCGACATGATGGAACTGGGGCCGTCGACGAACTCGACGAAGTCGGCGTTGAGACTTGCCGAGTAGGACGATCCGGTCGTGCCCTCCGGCAACGACGGCGTCGTGATCTCCACCGTTCGCAGCGCCACGGAACCTTCGGCTGGTCCCCCTGCGGTAAACCGGGGAGCGGCAACGCCATTCGGAGCCTCGGGGGCGCTGCTCAGTCCCGCCGCTCCGGAACCGATGCCACCGCCGAACTGGCCGTTCTGGCCGGCGCCACCACCGCCACCGGAGACGCCGCCGCCACCGCCGCCACCGCCCGGTCCACCGAACTGGCCGACTCCGCCGGTCCCGCCCGCTCCCGGGGGCGAGCCGGTGGCGCTGTTCCCTGCCGTCCCGGGTGGGGGGTTGCTCGATCCGCCGTTGCCGAGACCCGCCACGCCGCCGAGCTCAGGGGAGATCCCTCCACCGGCCACGGGCGACGTACCGAACCCTTGACTGCCGTCTGGCGTGCCGTTGCTGCAGGCTGAGCCGCCGCCGGTGGCGAGGACACCACCGCCGCCACCGGCGGCGATGATCAGCTCGTTGTCGTTGAGGCGTAACGACGTTGCACCACCGCCGCCAGCTCCAGGCGTCGAGGGGTTGCTGAACGTCTGGGACGTGGCACCACCGGCCCCACCGGGCCGGGCACCTGCCCCGCCAACACCGCCGGGCTGTTCAACTGTCGAGAACGTCGTATCGCTACCGGACCCGCCCCGCACCCACGTCACTCGTCACCGAGTTCGACGGCGAGTGATGCGGTGACCTGACAGCCTGAGCCACCCTGCTGGAAGATTTCGGTACCGGCGTTTCCACCACGGCCGCCGAGAACCACCACCTCGACAACCTCAACTCCGGGAGACACGACGTAGTCGGCAGGTTGACCCGCGGAAGCGGGAAGGGCCACCGACCCAGCGAGGATCAGCGCAGATGCCGACGCGACAAGCGGTTTACGAATCGATGATCGACGCACGGAAACTCCCTGAGATCGAGACTGGGGAGCTCGCCAACTCTAGCGAAATCACAGTGCAGGATGATGGACCCGACAACGGGGCGCTCAACGGGCACACCCCTATGGATCCGCCTAACGGCGTCGGGGTTTTCCGGCCGCCTTCGGGCCCGGACCCGGTTTCCACGACGCAAGATCGTCGAGGCGGGGGTCATTGGAGAACACCTCAACGATCTCCTGGTCGATGCCGAGGCGCCGCATCAGGCGACGCACGTCAAGTTCCTGATCCCACAACAACAACGTCACCGCCACACCGGTACCCCCGGCGCGCGCCGTGCGTCCCGAACGGTGCAGGTACGACTTGTGGTCATCAGAAGGATCCCAGTGCACGACCATGCCGACGTCGTCGATGTGGATGCCCCGGGCCGCCACGTCGGTGGCCACCAGCACCGACACCTTGCCGGCGGCGAAACCGGCCAGGGCCTTCTCACGGTCACTCTGGCGCAGATCCCCGTGGATGGCCGCCGCGCTCACGCCTTCGTCACGCAACTTCTCGGCCAGTCGATCGGCGCCACGTTTGGTGGCCACGAACATGATGGTTCGGTCCACGCTGCGGGCAATCCGGGCAGCCACCTTCACGCGGTCCATCTGGTGGACCCGCAGGAAGTGGTGGGCCATCTGGTCCACGGTGACGGTGGGCGACTCCACCTCGTGGTACACGGGGTCCCGTTGGTAGCGCTGCACCAGGGTTTCGACGACACCGTCGAGCGTGGCGCTGAAAAGCAACGTCTGGTGGTCACGTTCGGTGTGGCGAAGAATCCACTCGACCTGGGGCAGGAACCCCATGTCGGCCATGCGGTCCGCCTCGTCGACGACCACCACCTCAAGGTCGGCGACCGAGGTCGCCTTGCGATCGATGAGATCGATGAGACGGCCAGGAGTCGCCACCACGACGTCGGCGCCCTTTTCCAGTTGCGCCTGCTGACGCTCGAGGGGGGCGCCGCCGTAGACGGTGACCACCGACAAGCCCATGGCCTCCCCCAGCGGCTGGAGTTCGCCAGCCACCTGCAACGCCAGTTCCCTGGTGGGAACCAGCACGAGGCCACGGGTGCCCGATGCACTGTGCACCTTGAGCAGTTGCAAAAGCGGCAACCCGAAAGCGAGGGTCTTGCCCGAACCGGTCTTGGCCTTGCCACACACGTCCCGGCCGGCGAGGGCGTCGGCGATGGTGAGGGCCTGAATGGCGAACGGTTCGGTGATGCCCTTTGACCCGAGGGCGGCGGTGAGGACGGGGTCAACCCCGAGCGATGCAAATGTCGTCATGATCAGT
>Ga0208484_1000001_pt1 | contig 145706 bp, 147 predicted proteins | sample LakMenEpi09Aug11_FD_150682 | JGI IMG/M metagenome (GOLD analysis project Ga0208484, IMG submission 150682) | Freshwater microbial communities from Lake Mendota, WI - 09AUG2011 deep hole epilimnion (SPAdes) | ecosystem: Environmental > Aquatic > Freshwater > Lentic | place: Lake Mendota... | reverse complement strand
GGTCGTACCACGGGAGTCCCACTGAGGGGCTGAGAGGGAGGGTTCGCCTCCGACCGTAGAACCTGATCCGGATCATGCCGGCGCAGGGAGAGACCATGGAACGATCCGAGCAACCTGCCGTCACGATCTTCACCGGTGGTCCCGCGCCCGATCCGGTGGTCGGTGCGTGGGTGGTCACCGCCGCCGCCACAGGTGTGGTGGTGGCCGCCGACGAGGGAGTCGATCACGCGCTCGCCCTAGGAGTGGTGCCCGAGGTTTCCGTCGGTGACTTTGATTCCGTCAGCCCCGACGGGCTCGCTGCGCTTGAAGCCCTCGGGACCCAGATCATCAGGCATCCACCGGACAAGGAAGCTACCGATCTTGAGCTGGCACTCACCATCGCCGTTCGCATGGCGCAAGGCGGACCCGTCGTGGTGGTGGGCAGCGCCGCAGGCCGACTCGATCACCTCGCCGCGCAGATGTCGCTGTTGGCCTCCCCCGAGTGGGCCCCGGTCCCGCTGACGGCGTACCTCGGATCGGCTGCGTTGCGGCCGATCCACGCAGGCAGCACCCGTGCATTGCACGGTGTCCCCGGTGGTCTGGTGACCCTGCTTCCCGTCGGTGGGTCGGCGGGCGGTGTCACGACCACAGGCCTGCGCTTCGGACTTGATGGCAGCGAACTGATCCCGTGGTCCACCCGCGGCGTGTCCAACGAGTTCGTCGCACCCGTCGCCAGCGTCACCGTGGGCGCCGGGGTGGTCATGGCCATCGTGCCCGACGAGGCGGACCGAGTCGTCATCAATACACACGAGCAGTAGGAGATCCCGTGAATCGAATCTTCGCATCAGTCGCCGTTGCGGCCTTACTCATCGTGGCCGGTTGCGGCACGACCAATGAGCCGTCCAGCGAAAGCGCCGGTGACGACCCTGCCGGGACCACCGTGCGGGTCGTGACCCACGACTCGTTCGACCTGACCCCCGAAGTTCTCGCCTCGTTTGAGCAGCAAACCGGCATCACCGTGGAACTGATCGCCGGGGGTGATGCGGTGGCCATGGTGAACCAGGCGATCCTCACCGCCGGCAACCCCGTGGCCGACGTGCTGTTCGGCATTGATGACAACCAACTCGCCGCAGCCCGGGAGGCCGGATTGTTTGCACCGCACGTCGCTGCGGCCCGTGACACCGTGCGAAGTGACGTCGCCGTGCCCGAGGGTGACCTCGTGACCCCCATCGACGTCGGGGACGTCTGCGTGAACTACGACCGGGAGTGGTTCGCACAACGAGGGATAGCGCCGCCGGACGGGCTTGAGGACCTCACCGATCCCCTCTACGCCTCCCAATTCATCGTGCAGAACCCCGCCACGTCGAGTCCCGGTCTCGCCTTCCTGTTGGCCACGGTGGCGGCGTTCGGTGACGACTACACCAGCTACTGGGAACGCCTGGTGGCCAACGACGTTGCGGTCAGCGACGGCTGGGAAGAGGCTTACTACGGCGAGTTCTCCGGCGGATCAGGTGAAGGGGAGCGGCCGCTCGTGGTGTCGTACGCCACCAGTCCGCCAGCGGAGGTGTACTACTCGGAGACCTACGCCGCCGACGTCGAGGCGGGGACGCTCCCCGCTGAGGCGCCCACCGGGGTCGTGGCCGACACCTGTTTCCGCCAGGTTGAGTACGCCGGCGTTCTGGCCGGATCCACGAACGTGGCCGGGGCCGAATTGTTCATCGATTTCCTGCTCTCCGAGGCGGTCCAGACCGACATCCCGCTCACCATGTTCGTCAACCCCGTGCGCGCTGACGTCGCACTCCCCGACGTCTTTGAGCGTTACGCCGGTTCGGCGGGAGAAGTGTGGTCCCTCCCGGCAGACGAGATCGACGCCGGTCGTCGAGGCTGGGTGGAGGAGTGGCGCAGGATCGTGCTGGGGTGAGCGGTCCGTGACCCGTCGTCGATGGGTCGGCCTCGCCCTCGTTGCCGTCCCGGCGCTGTTCGTCGGCGCCCTGTTGGTCTGGCCGCTGGCTGTCGTCGTCGACCGCGCCCTCCGCCCGGGGGGAAGCCTTGACCTGACGCCGGTCACCACCGCCGCGTCTGACCCGTCGCTGTGGGGTGTCGTGTGGTTCACGACCTGGCAGGCTGCGATCTCGACGGTGTTGACCCTGGCGGTGGCGCTCCCCGCCGCATGGCTGTTCGCCCGGAACCGGTTCCGGGGTCGTGGGGTGCTGTGGGCCCTGCTCGTCGTTCCGTTCGTGCTCCCCACCGTGGTGGTGGCTGCTGCGTTCAGTTCCGGTCCGGGATCGTTCGCCGTGCCGAGAGGGACCCTGTGGGCGGTGCTGGTGGCCCACACCTTCCTCAACTACGCCGTCGTGGTGCGCATCGTCGGGGTGGCGTGGGCAGACCTCGCTGACCGTTACGCCGACGCCGCCGCGGTGCTCGGGGCGGGGACGTGGCAGGTGGCGCGCCGCATCACCGCACCGTTGCTCGCCCCCTCGGTGCTCGCGGCCTCATCGGTGGTGTACCTGTTCAGCTTCACCTCGTTCGGTGTGGTGCTGGTGCTCGGAGGCGCACGGCTGCGAACCATCGAGGTCGAGATCTACGAGCGGGTACGCCAGCTGGACCTTGGGACCGCCGCGGTGCTCGCCGTCGCCCAGATGCTGTTGGTGGTGGCCTTGTTGTGGGTGGCGGGTCGTTGGGCGCAGCGCTGGTCGGTGACGTTGCGACCGACGGCACCCGCACCTCGCGTCACGGACCGTTGGGGGCGACGACTGGGGGCTGGTCTGGTGGCCTTGACCATGATGGTGATCCTCGGGATCCCGCTGGTCACCCTCGTGGCTCGTTCGGTCTGGGGACCTGACGGCTGGACCTGGTCGTACTGGTCGGCGCTCGACGACCGACGTGGCGTGCTGCAGGCCGCCCCGCTCGAGGCACTCGTGAACTCACTGGTCGTCGCCGTGGTGGCCACCGCCATCGCCATGGTGGTGGGTGGGCTCGCCGTGGCAGGAATCATGAGCCTTGAGCGTGACCCCCATGGGTCCCGCCTCGCCCGACCCGCCGCCTTCGACGCGCTGCTCATGCTGCCGTTGGGAGCATCCGCCGTCACGGTCGGTCTGGGCCTGCTGCTGGCGTTCGGTCGCCCACCGTTGGATCTGCGCTCGAGCATCGTGTTGGTCCCCGTCGCCCAGGCTCTCGTGGCCCTGCCCTTCGTCGTGCGCGTCCTGCTCCCTGCCGCCCGCTCGATCGATGCATCGATGCGCGAGTCCGCTGCGGTTCTCGGAGCCACGCCGATCTCGGTCGTTCGGCACGTCGATGTGCCGCTGTTGGCGCGACCGATTGCCGTGGCGGGCGGGTTCGCTTTCGCCATCGCTCTCGGCGAGTTCGGTGCCACCCTCGTCGTGGCGCGTCCCAACCTGCCGACGTTGCCGCTGACCGTGGCCCGTCTGCTCGGTCAGCCCGGCGCCCTCAACCGGGGTCAGGCCATGGCGGTGGCGACACTGCTGATGGTGGTCACCGTCGGGGTGGTCCTCGCCGTCGATCAACTGCGCGGTGGCCTGCGTGACTGACGGGGCCCGACTGGATGTCGAGAGCCTCGACGTGCAGCTTGGTGGCGCGTCCGTGCTGGCCGGTGTGTCGCTCACCGCTCCGGCGGGTCGAACGACGGCCGTCCTCGGTCCGAGCGGGGGAGGGAAGTCGACGCTGTTGCGTGCGGTGGCGGGACTGATCCGCCCTTCGACGGGCAGGGTGCTTCTCGACGGCGTGGACGTCACCTCCGTGCCGGCCCACCGCCGCGGCGTCGGCCTGGCCTTTCAGGATCTGGCCCTGTTCCCGCATCGTGACGTCGGGGCCAACATCGGGTTCGGGTTGCGGATGCAAGGTGTGACCGGCGAGGAGATCGCCCGCCGGACCGCCGAGGTGTTGGACCTCGTTGGGCTTCCCGGGTTCGCCCGACGCGGAGTCGACACGCTCTCAGGTGGGGAGGCGCAACGGGTTGCCCTTGCTCGCGCGTTGGCGCCGGGCCCGGGGGTGCTGTGTCTCGATGAACCACTCGCCGCCCTTGACCGTGTGCTCCATGACCGGCTTGTTGGCGAACTGCACACGCTGTTCGCCACCGTGGGAACAACCGTCGTGCTCGTCACCCACGACCAACGCGAAGCCCTGGCGCTCGCCGATCATCTCGTTGTGCTCGGTTCAGGCTATGTCCTGCAGGCAGGCCCACCCCAGCAGGTCTGGGACCAGCCGGCGACCGAAGAGGTCGCCCGTTTCGTGGGCCACGAGGTGGTCGACGACTGGCGGGGTGGGGGGCGCGTCGTGCTCCGACCCGGTGCGATACGGGTCACGGGGGTTGCCGATACCGCCGGTGTGCGGGTCGTTGACGCCGTCTTCGCTGGCGGGCATACCACCCTCACCCTCGACGTCCCCGACATCGAGGGCTTGGTGACCACCGAGGTGACCGACCCCACGGCGCCACAATGGCGAGGAATGGACGTGACAGTGGAGATCGACGAGTCCCGGTTGTGGCACCTGGGGAGGTGAGGTTCGTTCAGCCGAACAGTCCGGTGGGGCAACTCACCCCGGTGTCGCCGAGACCGCAGTAGCCGTTGGGGTGACTCACGAGGTACTGCTGGTGGTAGGGCTCGGCCCAGTAGAACTCGGGGGCGGGTCCGACCTCAGTGGTGGGCTCCCGGTATCCCGCAGCCACCAACTGCTCGGTGTACACCGCCACGGACCGTTCGACCATGGGTTGCTGGGCGTCGTTGGCCCACCACAGTCCCGAGCGGTACTGCGTGCCGACGTCGTTGCCCTGCCGCATGCCCTGTGTCGGGTCGTGGGATTCCCAGAACGCCGCCAGCGCGTCCGCCAGTGGCAACACGGTCGGGTCGAACACCACCAGCACCGCCTCGGCGTGGCCGGTACGGCCACTGCAGACTTCCTCGTAGGTGGGGTTGGGGGTGTACCCCCCGGCGTAGCCGACGGCGGTCGTCCACACCCCGGGCATGTTCCAAAACACCCGCTCGGCACCCCAGAAGCACCCCATGGCCACCACCAGGGTCTCGTGGCCGTCGGGCCACGGGGGGCCGAGCGGGTTACCGAGGGCGAGATGGGCGTCGGGGAGAGGCATGCGTTCAGCGCGACCGGGGAGTGCCTCGTCAGGGGTCACCATTGCGGGTTCACGACCAAACCACATGGTGCGCACCGTACCGGGTTCGCAGTGGGGTCGCACCGCGGCAGACTGTGGGCGTGGATCTCTCCGTTGACCTCGACGCCGACTGCGCCCCTGAGGTGCTGTTCGCCCATGTGGCCGACCTCGGTGCGTACCCTGCGTGGCTCGGCATCGTGGACAACGCCGTGCCCCACCCGGGACTCGACCTGACCCTCGGGGTGGACGGCGATGGAGATGCCGATCCGGGGGCGTGGCTGGTTGAGCTCCGAGGCCGGCTCGGGCCGGTGGCGCGTTCCAAGCGCCTCCGCATGGTTCGCACCATGTTCGACCCGCCATGGCACGTGCGGTTCGAGCGTGCCGAACTCGACGGGCGCAACCACGCACCGTGGGTGCTTGACGCCCGCGTCGAGCAGCGGGACGGTTCCGCCCGGCTCACCGTGGACCTCCACTACGGAGGCTCGTTCGGTGGCGCCCTCCTCGAACGCATGTTGTCCGACGAGATCGAACAGTCCCGTCCTCGTCTCGCCGCCCTTGTCGCCGGACCGGCCCCGGCCTGAGCGCTTCCTACAGCAGCGCCCGCAAGAGCGCGACCGCAGCGGCGACGCTCGACAGCACGAGGACGACGACCCGCAGTGTGCGTCGGTTGACCCGTGGAGCGAGGGGTCGTGACAGCAGGTACCCCGCAACGGTGCCGGGTACGAGCAGAAGGCCGGTGGCGAGGTCCTCCCACCCGAACCGGCCGACCGCAGTGAGGGCGAGCAACGACACCACGGTGCCCAACAGAAAGAACCGTGACAGCGCAGCGCGAAGTTCGTCACCTTCCGATCCTGCCTGCACCAGGGCGATAGCCGGCCCGCCGATGCCCACCGAGGTCCCCATGAACCCCGACAGCGCCCCGGCTGCAGCCATGGTGCGGGGCGTGCGGTGCGGGGCGAATCCACTGGCCCCCAGCGCCACCGCGGCGAGGATCATGACGGCGAAGAACATCGAGAGCTGATCGGCGGCGATGGCCCCCAACACCAGGGCGCCCGCCACGCCGCCGAACACCTGCCCGACGTTGGCCCACGCCATGGTGCGCCACGGGTTCGTCCCACGGTTCGCTCCGAGGATCAGCACGTTGAGTGCCACCGCAGCAATGATCAGGGGTCCGGGGACCAGGTCGGGATCGACGATGACGAGCAGCGGTGCGGCGAACAGGTTCGATCCGAAACCTGCCACGCCCTGGATGGCCGAGCCGACGAGCATCACGGCGAACGCAACGAGAAAGACGCTGAGGCTCAGGGGGTCACCTGCTCACCGGCGTGGGACTCCCAGCGGGCCACCACCGAGGCGTAGTAACCGCCAAGAGCGACGAGTTCGTCGTGCGTGCCGATCTCGGTGATTGTGCCGTGCTCCACCACGCCGATCCGGTCGGCGCGCATGGCCGTGGCGAGTCGGTGGGCGACAATGACGGCGGTGCGGTTGGCCAGCAGCGTGTCAAAAGCCCGCTCGATGCGGCGCTCGGCGGCGAGGTCGATGTTGGAGGTCGCCTCGTCGAGGATGAGCACCCGGGGACGCGCCATGAACGCACGACCAAGCGCCAAAAGTTGGCGTTCCCCCGCAGAGAGCGAGGACCCCCGTTCGAACACCGGCGTGTCCAGGCCGGCGGGTAGGCGTGCGACGAGATCGTCGATGCCCAACTCCTGGCACGCCGCCATGATGTCCTCGTCGCTCGTGTCCGGTGCGGCAAAGGTGAGGTTGTCCCGCACGGTGCCGTGGAACAAGAACGGCTCCTGGGGAACGAGGCCGAGTTGGCTGCGCAGCGACGTGAGTGACACGGAACGTAAATCGTGTCCGTCGATGGTCACCGTGCCCGACGACGGGTCGTAGAAGCGGGCCATAAGTTTGGCAATGGTGGACTTTCCCGCCCCGGTGGGTCCGACCAAGGCGAACGTCTCTCCGGGGGCGATGTCGAGATCTACCGCGTGGAGCACGTCGCGCCCCGGCTCGAAGGCGAACGTCACGTCGCGCAGCGAGATCGCCCCGTCAATGGGGGGCATGGTGACGGCGTCGGGGTCCTCGGGAACGCTGGGGTCGGTGGCGAGCAGATCCCGGAGCTTGGTCACCGCCGCCTGGCCCGACTGGTAGGTGTTGTACAGCTGGACGAGTTGTTGCACCGGGGCGAAAAACGCCGTGAGGTACAGGACAAACGCGCTCAGTTCGCCGAGGGTGAGTCGGTCGCCCAGGACCATCCACGCCCCGACCCCCAGGACCACGGCTTGGCCCACGATGCCCACACCGTCCGATGCCGGGCCGTAGATCGCCCCCACCCGGGCGGTGTAGAGGTTGGCGTGCAGGTGGGAGTCCACGATGTCCTCGTGGACTTCGACGCTGCGGCGGCGACGGTTGTGGGCGGCGATGACCCGGATGCCCGCCAGGCTCTCAGCGAGATCGGTGAGTACCTCAGCGATGCGGTCGCGCACCTCGGCGTAGCCGCGCTCTGATGCCGAGCGGAACCACAACGTGAGCGCCAGCATGATCGGCACCACCACACCGATGGTGATGAGGGCAAGCATTGGGCTCATCCACACCAGCACCGCCGTGATGATCACCAGCGTGAAGCCCTGCACGGCGAGGTTCACGAGGCCGTCTTGGAACAGGGCGGTCAGCGCGTCGATGTCGCTGGTCATGCGGGTCATTACCCGGCCTGAGCGTTCACCGGTGTAGTAGTCGAGCGACAGTCGCTGGAGGTGGGCGAACACCCTGATGCGGAGCATCTCCATGAGCCGCTCACCGAGGTGGCCGGTGTAGGAGATCCGTGCCCCCGACGCCACCACGTTCAGCCCGATCGCAGCGAGGAACGCTCCCGCCGCCATCAGTACGACCCGAAGGTCGCCGTTGCTGATTCCCCGGTCGATGCCGATCTGGGTGAGGAGGGGACCGGCCTGCAACGTGGCGGTCTCCACCACGACCAACAACAGGGCCACGAGCGCGGGGCCCCTGACCGGCCGGAGGAATGACCGCAAAGTGAAAGGACTCCGGTCGCTCTCGTGGTGGGAGAACTCCACGTCGGGTGCGGGATGCTCAGGTTCGGTATCGAGCACCCTGCGGGCGCGTTCGGCGAGTTCGGGGGGAACCCCGGCGAAGGGCAGACCACCCTGTGGGGCGCCGGCGCCACCGCCGAACGGGTTGCCCGCAGGCGGCCCCCAACTCACAGCATCACCCCACCGAGTCCACCCGGCATGCCCCCCGGACCCGGGGGAGGCACAACCGCAGCCACCCCGGAGGCCTCCTTGAGTTCGCGGGGTGTGTCATCGGTACGCGCCAGCAACGCCCGGTAGCGGTTGTCATTGGCCATGAGTTCCGCATGGGTACCCGTGGCCGCCACCCGGCCATCCTCAAGAAGTGCCACGCGGTCGGCGAGGGCGATGGTCGACAGGCGGTGGGCGATGATGAGGGTGGTGCGGCCCTCGAGCAGGGTCTCGAGCGCCTCATGGATGGCGGCTTCCACCCCGACGTCGATGGCACTGGTGGCGTCGTCAAGCACGAGGACCGGCGGGTTGGCCAACAACATGCGGGCGATGGCAATGCGTTGACGTTGTCCGCCTGAGAGGGTCAGGCCGCGTTCGCCGACCACGGTGTCGTACCCGTCGGGCAGCGCCGCGATGAACTCGTGGGCCTGGGCGGCGCGGGCCGCTGCGACGACCTCGTCACTCGACGCGTCGGGGCGACCAAAGGCGATGTTGTCGGCCACGCTGCACGAGAACAGGAACGGCTCGTCGAGCACCACCCCCACCGCATCGCGCAACGAGTCGAGGGTCACCGCCCTCACGTCATGCCCGTCGAGGCGCACCATCCCTGATTCGACGTCGTAGAACCGTGGGAGCAGTCGGGCCACGGTGGACTTGCCCGAACCGGTCGTCCCCACCAATGCCACGCGTTCACCCGGGGCGATGGTGAGGGTGAAGCCGTCGAGGACGTCGGGGCCCTTGGACCCGTCAGGGTGGGTGTAGCCGAAATGGACATCGTCGAACTCGACGCTGCCCACCGGGGCGACGAGGGCGACCGCCCCGGGTGCGTCGACGATCTCAGGGACGGTGTCGAGCACCTCGTAGATCCGTTCGGCCGAGGCGCGGGCACGTTGAGCGAGGAGCAGGACAAAACCCAACAGGCGGAACGGCACCTGGATCATGGCGATGTAGATGTTGAACGCTACGAGGTCGCCAATCATCAGCGATCCCTCGATGACCTGCCAGCCACCGAAACCGAGCACCGCCACCTGGCCGAGTCTCGGCAGGTTTTCCATCAGTGGCGCGTACCGGGCCCGGGTGTCAGCGGTCGTGGTGTTGGCCCAGCGAACCCGTCGGGCGGTGCGGGCCAACGCATCGAGTTGGCGTTTCTCGGCGGCGAACGACTTCACCACCCGTACGCCGTTGATGTTTTCGTCGACGACCGTGGCCAACTCGGCGAGTCGGGCCTGGGTGATCCACGTCAACGGGAAGACGCGGTCCCGCAGCACCCGGCCGAGGAGGTACACGCCCGGCAGGGGGGCGACCGCCAGCAGCGTCAGTGGCAGATCGATGCTGATCATGACCCCGATCGCCAGGAAGAACGACAGCACCGACAGGGCAATGAGGGGGGCGAAGGCGAGGAACATCTGCACGCTGCGGATGTCGGCGTTCGCCCGGGAGATCACCTGGCCGGACTGGATGCGGTCAAAGAAACTGAACGACAGCCGGGTCAGGTGTCGGTACAGGTTCGCCCGCAGGTCGGTCTCGACGTCGAAGGCAAGTTTGTACAGCCCGTACCGGTAGGTGGCGGCGAAGATCGCCCGGGCGACGGCGAGCACGACGAGGATGACGACGAACCCCCAGATGGACCCTGAACGATCGACGAGGGCGGTGTCGATGGCGGCGGCGATGACCGCCGGCACGGCCACCTGCACGCCGAGGGCGATGAACGCAGCGACGAGTGACACGGCCAGCAGTGCCCGGTGGCGGCCCACGAGAGGGGCGAGTCGTCTGAGCCATCCCAAGGAGGCGTCGGGGGAGACCTCGGGGCGTTGGCGCGCACCGGGGACGTCAGCCGCCCGATAGTTCACCGCATCATCCCCCACACTGGAAGTGTCGTCGGTGGGGGTGCCAGGCGACAACCCCGCCCGGGTTCAAGCCTCCCACGACCTAGGCTGTCGGGATCAGTACAGCGCTTGGCCTCGCCGCCATCGTGGCGCTCATTGCCGCCAACGGGTTTTTCGTCGCCGCCGAGTTCGCGCTGGTGGCGGTCGACCGCAACGCGCTCGCACGCCAAGTCGCCGCCGGTGATCGTCGGGCACGTCGGGTCGACGCGTTGGTCCGTCACCTGTCGTTCCACCTCTCAGGCGCCCAACTGGGCATCACTGCCACGTCGCTGGTCCTCGGGTTCCTCGCCGGACCACTGCTCGGTGACCTCCTCGACCCGCTGCTCGGTCCTCTCGGTGAGGGGGCCGCCGTGGCAGCCGCACTGGTGCTCGCCACCGTGGTCCAAATGGTCATGGGCGAACTCGTCCCCAAATCCATCGCCATCGCCCGGCCGGGACCGGTGGCGGCTGCACTCGGGTTCACCGTGAACCTGTACGGGGTGGTGTTCGGTCCGCTGATCCGGTTCCTCGACGGTGCGGCGAACCGGACGGTACGACTGTTCGGCATCGAGCCCGCCGAGGAGCTCTCCCAGGTCCGCACCGTCACCGAGTTCGAGTTGATGTTCCGCTCCACCGCGCTCGTCGGGACGCTCGGTGCGGACTCGGCAGACTTGCTTGACCGGGCGCTGCGGTTGTCCCGACGCACCGCCGCCGACGTGCTCGTTCCCCGAACCTCGGTGTCAGGGTTGCCGGTGGAGGCGACGGTCAACGAACTCGTCACCCGATCACGTCGCACCGGCCACTCCCGGTTCGTGGTGTACGGCACCGACCTCGACGACCTTCGTGGCGTCGTGCACGTCAAGGCCGCCTACGGCGTGCCTCGCTCCCAGCGTGACGAGGTGATCGTCGCCGACGTGATGGGTGCGGTGCTCGCCGTGCCCGAGAGTCGGGACCTCGACGATCTGCTCGGCGACATGCGCTCGACGCGCCATCACCTCGTGGCCGTCGTCGACGAGCACGGCGGGACGGCGGGGATCGTCACGCTTGAGGACGTGCTCGAACAGGTCGTCGGCGACATCACCGACGAACACGACGTCCGAGGCACACAACTGACCCGACCGGTGCGGCCCGGAGAGTGGTCGCTCGATGGCGGTCTACATCTCGACGACGTCGTCACCGACACCGGCCTCGTACTCCCTGAAGGCGCCTACGAGACCCTGGCCGGGTTCGTGCTCGATCGACTCGGTCGGATCCCGGTACCCGGGGACGCCGTTGAGGAGCAGGGCTGGCGGATCGAGGTGGAGCAACTCGACCGGCGCAGAGTGGCGCGGCTGCGGGTCGTGCGCCCTGCGACGCCTGATCCCGGGGAGGTTCCGTCGTGATCTGGGCGCTGGTTGCCGCACTGGTGCTCCTTGTCGCCAACGCCGCCTTTGTCGCCGTCGAGTTCGCGCTGTTGGGTGCGCGACGATCCCGGCTCGAGCCACTGGCCGAAGGTGGGAGCCGTCGCGCCTCGGTGGCGCTGGCGTCGATGGACAAGCTCAACACCCAGCTGGCGGGAGCCCAGCTGGGGATCACTCTGGCGTCACTGACCCTCGGGTACGTCGCAGAGCCGCTCGTGGTGCACCTGTTCGAGGACCTGTTCGGCGTCGTCGGTGTCCCCGAGGTCGTCTCGGCCGTCGTTGCGTTCGTCATCGGTCTCGGCATCGTGGTGTTCGTCCACATGGTGGTCGGCGAGATGGTGCCGAAGAACATCGCCATCACCCACCCCGACGCCACACTCCTGGCACTCGCTCTCCCCAACCGGTGGTATCTCATCGTGGCGACCCCACTGGTGTGGCTCCTCAACACGTTGGCCAACGCGCTGGTGCGCCTCGGGGGCATCACCCCTCGCCAGAATCTCAACGAGGTGCCCGACGCTGAGGACCTCGTGGTGATGCTGGCGGAGAGTCAACGCGAGGGTCTCATTGAGCGCGGCGCCCACCGGCTCCTCACCGGGGTGCTCGAGTTCCGGGAGCGCACCGTGGCGTCGGTGATGGTTCCCGTCGAGGAGGTGGTGTCCGTCACGCCGTCCACCTGCGTCGCTGACGCCGAGCGCATCGTGGCCGAATGCGGCCACTCGAGGCTTCCCGTGCTCGCCGATCACGACAGTGGGGATCCGGGGCTGTTGGGTTTCGTGCATGCCAAGGACCTGCTCGGGCTCTCCGGCGCCGCCGGTGGTCGACCCCTCCCTATGCGCCTGGTGCGCCGCATGCCGGTGGTGAGTCCCGACCGGGCGCTCGACGAACTGATGCGGGCCATGCGCCACACCGGGGTCCACATCGCGGCGGTGGCCGGAACCGACGGTGAGCTGATCGGACTGGTGACCCTCGAGGACCTTCTTGAGGAGCTCGTCGGCGAGATCGAAGACGAGACCGACCCCGATCCGGGCTGATTCGTCACTGAACTGCAACATTGGGCCCTCTCGGGGTACCGTTGTTCCGTGTCCAGGCCCCCGGGACCCCTCGCAACGCTCGTCGGCGTCGCACTGCTCGTGAGCGGCATCGTGGTGGCGGGCCCCGTCGGGGCGCAGACCACACCCGGGCTCAGCGAAGCCCGCGACGCTGCTGCGGCCGCCGTCGCCGAGTTCTCCGCCGTCGAGACCGCCCTCGGCGAGATCGACGCCGAGATCCGCGCCGCCGAAGAAGGTGCCGCCGCAGCAGAGGTGGCCCTCGTCGACCTGCGTGAAGAGGTGAGAGAGCTCGCCGTTCGGCGCTACATGCAACTCGACGATCCCGCCGTGCTGCCCACCGGCGACGTCGGCGCCCGGGAGCGGGCACGGGTGTTGGTGCTCACCGTCGCCGGTCACAACTTCGACGCCATGGATGACTACCGCGCCGAGCGGGACAGACTCGACCGCAACCAGGTTGCCCTCGACGCCGCCCGTGCCGAACAGTCGGCGCTTCGCGACCAACTCGCCGAACGGCGAGCCGCTCTCGACGTCGAGTTGTCCCGACTGGAAACCCTCGAAGCCAACCGGCTCGCGGCCGAGCAGGCCGCGGCGCGTGCCGCTGCCGAACAGGCCGCCCGCACCACCACGGTTCCATCCGGCAGCCCGCGCCCCACAACCCCGACATCGCCGTCGCCGGTCACGCCAACCCCACCGGTACCGGGAGGTTGGGTCTGCCCGGTGCAGGGAGCGAAGTCCTTCATTGACTCGTGGATGGCCCCCAGGGCCGGTGGGCGTCGTCACGAAGGGGTCGACCTGATGTCACCTCGGGGAACGCCGGTGGTGATGCCGGTGTCGGGTCGGGTGGCGTTGACCACGAGCGGTCTCGGAGGTCTCGGCTTCGACCTCAACGGGGACGACGGGAACTACTACTTCGGCACGCACCTCGATTCCTACGCCGACCTGCCCAACGGCTGGTACCCGGCGGGCACGGTGGTGGGGTACGTGGGGGACACCGGGGACGCCAGAGGGACCGGGACCCACCTGCATTTCGAGATCCATCTCGGCGGCTACGGCAACCCGGTCAATCCGTATCCCACCGTTCGGGCCCACTGCTGATCGCTGTGGGCGCACCTGACCGGCGACTCGAGGCATTCGGTTCGCAGGTCGCGGCATGGCTGAGTCCGGTCGTCGGCACGGCGACGACCACGAGCGTTGAGCGACTCAGCGGGGGTGCGTCCCGTCAAAGTTTTGTGGTGACCCTGACCACCGCATCCGGTGAACGCAAGGTCGTCGTGCAGCGGAAACGATCGGGCGGCTTGGGGGCGCGACTCCTCGACGAGGCGGCGCTCGTTGAGATCGCCGGACGGTCCGGGGTTCGGGTCCCCACCGTGCTCGCCGCCACCGACGACCCGTCGGTAGTGGGTGGGGAGGCGCTGGCGGTGGATTTCGTCACCGGTGAATCCCTGGCTCCGGTGATCCTGCGAGACGATGCGTGGCGAACGGCCCGCCAGATCCTGCCGGGCCAGGCGGCCGCCGCGCTCGCCCACATCGGGCAGATCACCACCACCGACGAACGTCTCCGCTGGCTGCGAACCGACGATCCCCTGACACTCATTGACGCCTTGCACCACGGTCTGGGCCGGGCCCAGCCGGTCATCGAACTCGGGTTGCGCTGGTTGGCCGCCCACCGACCCCCCGCAGTGGCGGACCGGGTGGTGCACGGCGACTTCCGTCTCGGCAACCTCATGGTGGACCCCCACGATGGGCTGGTGGCGGTGCTCGACTGGGAACTGGCCCACCTCGGGGATCCGGTGGAGGACCTGGCGTGGGCGTGTGTGAAGGCGTGGCGGTTCGGAAGCGACGCGCCGGCACTCGGACTGTGTGGCATCGACCACTGGGTCGACCTGTGGGTCTCAGGCGGTGGCGATCGGCCGGACCGCCACCGACTGTTGTGGTGGCTCGTGTACGGAACGCTGCGTTGGGCGGTGATCTGCGAACTCCAGGTCGCCGCCCACCTCAGCGGCCTCGCCCCCTCAGTCGAGCTCGCCGTGTTGGGTCGCCGGGTCGCCGAGAGCGAACACGACCTGTTGGTCCTGTTAGGGGCGTTGGACCTCTCGGGTGTGCCAGACGGGGAGGTGGCGCCGGTTGGCGATGCCGGCGGGTCGTCGGTCGAGCCACCCCACGACGCTCCGGGTGTCGACGATCTGTTGGGGGTGGTTGAGTCGTACCTGCGCAACGACGTCCCCGGCGCAACCACCGGTCAGGTCCGTTTCCACGGTCGGGTCGCTGCCAACGCCGTAGGCATCGTGCGACGTCAACTCGCTGACGCCGGGCAGGCCGGTCACCGACATCAGGCCCGGCTTGAGGCGCTCGGGTTCGCCGGCGACGGGGGCCTCGCCGACGCCTTGCGCAGCGGGCGGCTCGATGACCGCCTTGACGAGATTGGCGCGGTGCTTGGCCCGTCCGTGGTGGACAAGCTCAGGGTCGCCAACCCGGGATACCTGATCACACCGTCTGCCGATCCGTGGTCGACCGCCGAGTAGGGTGCGCCCATGCGAATTGGAATTCTCGGTGCAACCGGACCCGCCGGCTCAGGCCTCGCAGCGCGTCTCGCCTCGGTGGGTTTCGACGTCTGTGTGGGTTCCCGATCGAAGTATCGGGCCATGGAGGTCGCCGACGAGCTGTGTGCCCGATGGAGCGACCTGAACCTCGCCATTGAGGCCGCCGACAATGCCGGGGCGGCTGACGCCGACGTCGTCGTCATCGCCACCCCGTGGGACGCCGCCGCCGCCACGGCGACCTCGGTGGCTCGTCAGCTCGAAGGCAAGGTCGTGATCTCGATGGCCAACGCCCTCGCCAAGGTCGGTCACGAGTTCCAACCGTTGGTGCCGCCCCGTGGGTCGGTGGCGGCCAGCGTGCAGGCTGCCGTCCCCCGATCGAAGGTCGCCGCCGCCCTGCACCACGTCCCGGCCAAGGAGCTCGGGCACGTGGGTGAGCCGGTGGTGAGCGACGTGCTGATCTGTTCGGATCACCCCGAGGCCACCGCCCTCACCATCGACATCATCGACCGGATCCCCGACCTGCGTCCCCTCGATGCCGGCCAGTTGTCCAATGCCGCACCCATTGAGGCGTTCGCTGCGGTACTCCTGCAGCTCAACGTCCGGTACAAGACCCGAGTGGCCGTGCAGTTCACCGGGCTCGATCTGGGCTAGGGGTTCGTGGGCGCTGGCGTGGTGGACGGATCCGTGTCCCAGGAGGGCCCGATGAGGCTGTTCGACACGTCCCGTGGTGCCGTGGTGCCCTTCGATGTTGCTGAGACCGTCACGATGTACACGTGCGGTATCACCCCCTATGACGCGACCCACGTCGGTCACGCCGCCACCTACCTGACCTACGACGTGTTGCAGCGTCGGCTGCGTGACCGTGGGCATCAGACCAGGTGCGTGCGCAACATCACCGACGTCGACGACGACCTGTTGCGAAAAGCTCGTGAACTCGGTGTGCACTACCTCGATCTCGCCGCTGCGGAAACGGCCCGATTCGACGCCGACATGGAGGCACTCAACGTCATTGAGTCGTTCAGTGAGCCCCGCGCCACCTCAGCCATTGCTGACATCCGCGGCTTCATCGGCATGGTGCTCGACCAGGGACACGCCTACGTCGCCGGGGGGGCGGTGTACTTCGACGTCTCGTCGTTCGCCAACTTCGGTCAGGTTTCCCACCTCGACCGGGACACGATGCTGGCACTCGCCGCCGAGCGGGGCGGCAACCCGGGTGACCCCAACAAGCGGGACCCGCTGGACTTCGTGCTCTGGCAGCCGTCCGCACCCGACGAGCCGGCGTGGGATTCTCTGTGGGGGCCGGGCCGACCCGGATGGCACATCGAGTGTTCGGCGCTCGCCCTTCGGGAGCTGGGGACCACCATCGACCTCCACGGTGGGGGAGCCGACCTCATCTTTCCCCACCACGAATGTGAGGCGGCGCAGTCGGAGGCCGCCACCGGGGAGCGGTTCGTTCGACACTGGATGCACCAGGCCATGGTCATGATGGACGGCGAAAAGATGTCGAAATCGCTCGGGAACCTGGTGTTCGTGTCCGACCTGCGCACCCAGTGGGATCCCCGGGCCATCCGCCTCGGTGTGCTCGCCAACCACTACCGAACCCCGTGGGAGTGGACCGACGCCACCATGCCCGAGGCTGCGACCCGGCTCGAGGGGTGGATGGCGGCGACAACCGATGGCGCCCCCGACAGCGCAGTCGCGGTGGCGGCGGTGCGTGACGCGCTCGATGACGACCTCGATACCCCCACGGCGGTCGCCGCCGTTGACGCCGCCGCCGCCGAAGGAGCCGGCGTCGCCTCCGCAGCGGCGCTTCTCGGAGTGTTCCTCACCGGAGAACCGGTGCGTTGAGTGGCACAATTCTGACGTGACTGCGAAGGTGGGCCAGCTCTACGGCGTGGCCAAGGCGATCCTCGACCCGCTCATCCGTTTCGGGTGGCGCCTTGACGTCCGGGGCCTTGAACATGTGCCGGCCACCGGCGGCGCCATCGTGGCCCCCAACCACCTGTCGGTCATTGACCACTTCGTCGTCGGCGCGGCGCTGAACCGTCGCATCACCTACGTGGGCAAGGCCGAGTACCTCGATTCGTGGAAGACCCGCTACCTGTTCCCTGCCATGGGCATGATCCCGATCGATCGTGGCGGTGGCTCTGCGGCCCAGCGAGCCCTCGACGCAGCGGCCCGCCTGCTTGAGAGCGGCGAGCTGTTCGGCATCTACCCCGAGGGGACGCGTTCGCGTGACGGCGACCTGCACAAGGGGCACACCGGGGTGGCCCGTCTGGCGTTGCGCACCATGAGCCCGATCATTCCCGTCGGACTGCAGGGCACCGACGACGTGCAGCCCCCCGACTCGCCGTTTCCCCGCCCGTTCCGGATGATGCGGGTGTCCTTCGGCGCCCCGGTGGATGTCACCCGCTACGCCGACCGGGTCGACGATCGTCTCGTACTCCGTCAGATCACCGACGAGGTCATGTTCGAGATCGGTCGCCTGTCGGGTCAGCGTTACGTGGACACCTACGCCAACCGGTCCGACAGCGCCGAGGCGCTGCCGGCGGAGACAGCCCGGGTCGAAGGACCCGCCGGTGAGCCCCGACGCTCCTCGGCGGAGGTGCTCAGCAGCGCCTCCTGAGGTAACCGCCTTCGGGTCGGGTGGTGCGGCGCCGGTAGGCTGGGCCCAATGAGTGCTGCCACGTCAGAGACCATCACCGTCTCACTTCCCGACGGCTCCAACCGTGAGCTCCCCCGGGGTGCCTCCGGATCGGATCTCGCCGCCGCGATCGGACGACGCCTGGCTGCCGACGCCCTCGTCGCCGTGGTCGACGGTGAGCAGTGGGATCTGGGTCGAGCGCTACCCGATGGGGCCACGGTCAGCATCGTGACCACCAACAGCGACGAGGGCCGGGAGGTTCTGCGCCACTCCACCGCCCATGTGCTCGCCCAGGCGGTGCTCGGCCTGTTCCCCGGGACCAAGTTCGCCATCGGTCCCGCCATCGACAACGGCTTCTACTACGACTTCGAGCTGTCCGACGGCGCCGCCTTTTCTGACGACGACCTCGAACGGATCGATGCCGCCATGCGAGCGATCATCGCCGCCGATCAGGCGTTCACCCGTGAGGAGTGCGACACGTCGTCGGGTCTTGAGGTGTTCGCCGATCAGCCGTACAAGCGCGAGATCATTGAACGGGTCGACGCCAGCGAAATCTCCGGTGACGGCACGGTGAGCCTGTACCGCAACGACGGAGGGTTCGTTGACCTGTGTCGAGGGCCCCACGTGCCCTCAACCGGTCGGCTCGGCCACTTCGCACTCCAAAAGGTTGCCGGCGCCTACTGGCGTGGGGACGAGACACGGCCGATGCTGCAGCGCATCTACGGCACGGCGTGGGAATCCGACGCCGCCCTCAAGGCGCACCTCGAGCGTCTCGCCGAAGCAGAGGCCCGCGACCATCGGCGGCTGGCAAGCGAACTCGACCTCATCTCGTTCCCCGAGGAACTCGGGGGTGGTCTGGCGGTGTGGCACCCCAAGGGTGCCATGGTGCGCAAACTCATGGAGGACTACTCGCGCCAGCGGCACGAGGAGGGCGGCTACCAGTTCGTCGTCACCCCCCATCTCGCCAACGGCCACCTCTTTGAGACGTCGGGCCACCTCGACTTCTACCGGGACGGTATGTACCCGCCGATGGAGATGGACAACGGGACGTATTACCCCAAGCCCATGAACTGTCCGATGCACTGTCTGGTGTACCGCAGTCGACAACACAGCTATCGGGAACTTCCGTTGCGGTTCTTCGAACTCGGCACGGTCTACCGCTACGAGCGGTCCGGGACGCTGCACGGACTTATGCGCATCCGGGGCTTCACCCAGGACGACGCCCACATTTTTTGTACGGAGGATCAACTGCAGGACGAGATTGCGTCCCTGCTCGACTTCGTGATGAGTGTGCTTCGGGCCTTCGGGTTCGAGGATTTCACGGCGAACCTGAGCACCAAGGACCCCGACAAGTACGTCGGTGGCGACGAGATCTGGGACAAGGCCACCGGAGCGTTGCGGGCGGCGCTTGACAAGTACGGCCTGCCGTACGAGATCAAGGAAGGCGACGCCGCCTTCTATGGACCCAAGATCGACATCGACATCCGTGATGCCATCGGGCGGACGTGGCAGTTGAGCACCATTCAGTGCGACTTCAACCATCCGGAGCGTTTCGACCTCGAGTACGTCGGTGCCGACGGTGGCCGTCACCGGCCGATCATGTTGCACCGCGCCCTGTTCGGTTCGATCGAACGGTTCTTCGGGGTGCTCATCGAGCATTACGCCGGTGCGTTTCCGGCGTGGCTCGCTCCCACCCAGGTGCGAGTGTTGGGCGTGCGTGACGACCACGATGCGTATGCGGTATCGGTTGTCGACCGGTTGCGCGCCGATGGGTTCCGGGCCGACTGGGTCCGGGCCGAAGAGCCGCTCGGCAACCGCATTCGGCGGGCCAAACTGGACAAGTTGCCCTACGTCCTCGTCGTCGGTGACGACGACGTGGCCAACGACACGGTCGGGGTGAATCCGCGCGGCGGTGACGTCGAGCGTGATGTCGCCGTCGAGGAGTTCGTTGCCCGCCTCACCGCCGACGTCGCCGACCACCGCTGATGGTTGACCACCTGTGGGCCGGGTGGCGTTTCACCTACCTCGACCGGGTGACTGGTGACCCGAGCCCGTTGCGGCCCGACGCCAGCGGATCGATGTTCGAACGGATCCTGGCGGTGGGCGACGCCGAGGGTGACGAGGCGGCGTTCGTCGTGCACCGTGGGGAGCGCTGCTCGGCGCTGCTCAACGCCTACCCGTACTCCACCGGTCACCTGCTGGTGATCCCCAATCGGGCGGTCGCTGATCTGGGCGAACTCACTGCGGGGGAGTCGGCGGAACTGTGGTCAATGGTCGGCGACGCCGTCGCCGCCGTGCGGGCGGCGTACGGGTGTGAAGGGGTCAACGTCGGGTTGAACCTCGGCGCCGCCGGCGGGGCGGGCATCCCCGATCATCTCCACGTGCACGTCGTCCCGCGATGGCGTGGCGACACCAACTTCATGACGGTGACCGCGACCACCCGGGTGCTGCCCGAACCTCTTGATGTGACCTGGCAGCGGGTCCGGTCCGCTTGGCCGCAGCCACCGTCGTGAGGGTACGGTCGGGGCGATGACTAGCGAGGACAGCGCAGGAACCGGCGACGAGGCCACCGAACCCCTCACCGACGCCGACATCCGCGACGCCCTGCCCGAGGACCTCAACGCTGCGGGGTACGTCGGGCCGTACCTGTTCCCCAACAACAACCGTCGGCGTGTGCCGGGGGTCATGTACCTGGTGTTGGCGGCCGTGCTGGTCGTGACATGGCTCGCAACCCGGGGGACCGGCACGGTGCTGGTCAACGGGGGATTCCTCGCTGCCGCCGGCCTGCTCGCACTCGTCGGGGTGTACAGCATCGTCGCCGGGTGGAACCTCGACGTTGACGAACGTGACGCGCTGGTGCTCGCCGTGGCGGAGGTGGGCTTCCCTGTCGGTCACGCCTCGGCCCAGCTCGGGTGGCGAGGCCTGCTCAGTCGACCCACGTGGCGGATCCTTCTGTACTCCGCTGAGGACCCCCCGACCAAGCGTGGTCTCATGCTCGTCGACGGGGTCAACGGCGAGATCGTCGAAGGGTTCGTCGAAGACAACCCCGAGGACTGGTCGAGTTCACCTGCGACCTGACGGTCGTGGCGTTCAACCAGCCGAGCGCAACGTCCCCTCGAACGAGCGCAGGCCCTCTGCTCCGACCCGGGTGGCTTCCTGGGCAATGGTTATGGCCGTGAGTGCCGGGCCGTCGGCGACGTGGGCGGGTCGTGACCAGTCAGCCATCGAGACCCCCTCGACGGCCCCTGCGAGGTCGGCACACTGGTCGTCGAGCATGTCGAGCAACGTCTCAAGCGACAGTCCTGGCGGAGGCGCCCAGTCCCGAAGGCTGGGGTCCAACACCCCGGGGTGCAGCGCAGGGTCGTCAGCGAGAAGCACCTCGTCAAGGGCCCGGTCGAGCAGGGTGAGGGTGTTGACCACGTCGAGGAGGAGATCCATGCCGCAATGCCCGTCAGACCCGACCCGACCGACCAATTCGTCAGCAGGGACGCCTCTCGACGCCGAAGCGGTGGCCAACACGTCCCTGAACCGGCGGGGGTAGGAGCGAAGCGCAACAGCGATGTCCACGGCTGCGAGGCGGGACACGTCAAGTCCGTCCATGCCCCGACCCTACCGGGATCAGGGGGGAGCGGTGTCCCGGCTGGTAGGTTGGAGTCATGATCGACAGCCAATTCAGGGCTGGCTTTGAGCGCAGCGTGAAGCCGATCGGCATCCGGTTGCGTCGTCTTGGCATTACCGCTGACCATCTCACGGCGACCGGCATGGTCATGTCGGTGGCTGCTGCGGTGTCCCTCGGCTTCGGGAACCTGCAGTTGGGCCTGCTGTTTTTGATCCTGTGCGGGCTCCCTGACGCCCTTGACGGCGCAGTGGCCAAGGCCGGCGGTACCTCGTCGCCGCGGGGTGCGTTCTTCGACTCGGTCGCTGACCGGGTGTCGGACGCTTTCCTGTTCGGTGGGGTGGCCTGGTACTTCGCCGCCCATCGCCCCGGTCTCGGGGTCATGCTTCCCGTCGCCGTGCTCGCCCTGTCGGGCCTGATCTCCTACCAACGTGCCAAGGCTGAGGCCATGGGGTTCACCGCCAAAGGCGGGATCCTCATGGAGCGGGCCGAGCGGATGATCCTCCTCGGGCTCGGACTGCTCTTTGAGGTGCTGTTGGTGCCCGTGCTGTGGCTGATGGTGGCGCTCACCGCGCTGACCGCCGTGCAGCGATTCGTCCTCGTGTGGCGTCAGGCGTCAGCGGCCCCCGCTGGTGGTGCGTCCACTCGCCGAACTGCTCGTCGTCGGGCGGCGCGCCGTCGCTCCACCCGTTCGTGGCAGCGACTGCGAACGTCTCGTCGCTGACGCCGTGGGGTGAGTCCCCGTACCGTAACCACCGCTTACCGGGCAGGGGCGTGGTTGGCGTGTCACCTGCCTGGTCCCGTGGTGTTCGGCCTGGCTGCTTTAGGTGGTCGGCTTGCGTCCCGCGTGGCCCGGTCCCGGGCGTTGGTGGCCCGTCGAAACCTCGAGCGGGCGCTCGGCCGCCCACTCGGTGACGACGAAGCCCGTCGAATGGTCGGTGACCTCTTCGCCAGCTACGGGCGGTACTGGGCGGACTCCTTCCGTCTTCCGTCCCTGCGGCCTGAGGAGGTGGAGGCCCGGTTCGACCTCGACGGGTACGAGCACGTGGTCAGGGCGCGTCAGGCCGGCAAGGGCATCATCTTCGTCCTCCCTCACCTTGGCGGGTGGGAGTGGGCGGCGTACTGGCTGACCCAGGTCGAGGGGTTCGCCCTCACGGTCGTCGTTGAGGACATTGAACCCCCCGAGCTTCGTGACTTCTTCGTCGACTTTCGTCGTGGGCTCGGCATGGAGATCGTGGTGCTCGGACCCCATGCCGGAGCGGCGGTCACTGGGGCGCTGGCCCGTGGTGACATGGTGTGTCTGCTGGCCGATCGGGACATCGACGGCACCGGGATCCCCGTGGAGTTCTTCGGCGAGGAGACCACCTTGCCTGCCGGGCCTGCAGCGCTGGCGTTACGCACCGGTGCGGCACTCATCCCGGGCACCGTCTATTTCGACGGGCCGAGACACCGCGCCGTTCTGCGTCCCTGCGTCCCCGTGGAGCGTCGGGACGGGTTCCGCAAGGACGTCGCCCGCATCACCCAGGCACTTGCCCACGAACTTGAGGCGCTGATCGTGGCGGCGCCCACGCAGTGGCACCTCCTCCAGCCCAACTGGGCCTCGGATCACGAGGCACTGGCCGCTGCGGGTTTCCCCACAGACGAGGCCACGGCGTGAGAGTCGGCATCGTCTCGCCGTACTCCCTGAGTCTTCCTGGAGGCGTGCAGGGCCAGGTACTCGGCCTTGCCCGGGCGTTGCGCACGTCGGGCCACGACGTTCGTGTCCTCGGCCCCTGTGACGGTCCACCTCCCGATGTTGGCGTGACCCCACTCGGTGGAAGCGTCCCGACCTCGGCCAACGGTTCGGTCGCCCCCATCGCTCCCGACGTGTCGACCCAGTTGCGCACCATCAGCGCGTTGCGCGACGAAGCGTTCGACGTCGTCCATCTTCATGAACCGTTGTGTCCGGGACCCACGCAGACGGCACTGTTGTTCAAGACGGCACCGCTGGTTGGTACGTTCCACGCAGCCGGCAACGAGTTGCCCTACCGGTGGTTCGGTCCGGTGGTGCGGCGGGCCGCCCGCCGCCTCGATGTCCGTTGCGCCGTGAGTGACGAGGCCCGGGATACAGCGTTCGCAGCGCTCGGGGGTGACTACGAACTGGTCCCGAACGCCGTTGATGTCGGCGCCTTCGTCGGGGCGGAGCCGTGGCCCACTGATGGCCACCCCACCATCGTGTTCGTCGGTCGACACGAGGAACGCAAGGGTCTGGCGGTGCTCCTTGAGGCGGTCAGCCTCATCAACGACGATCTGCGCCTGTGGGTCGTGGGGAGCGGCCCACAGACCGAGACCCTCAAGGCCCGCCATCGGGATCCCCGGATCGTGTGGCTGGGTCGGGTTGACGACGCCGAGCTGGCCTCCCGGCTGGTCGGCGCGGACGTGTTCTGTGCGCCGTCCCTCGGTGGAGAGTCCTTTGGGATTGTGCTCTTGGAGGCGATGGCCTCTGGGACCCCGGTGGTGGCATCCGACATCGCCGGGTACGCCAAGGTCGCCCGCGGTGGGCAGGACGCGCTCCTGGTGCCCCCCGGGGACGCGTCAGCGTTGTCCGAAGCCCTCCGGGTGGCCCTGGCGGACACCGACGCCCGGCACCGGCTGGTGACGTCGGGCACTGGGCGCGCCGCCCAATTCTCCATGGAACGGCTGGCGGAGACCTACCTCGGACTGTACGAACGGGCGATCAATGCCCAAGCGGCCCGTGCGCCCCGATCCGGTTGACTCGCACCTAGGATGGGACCCATGTGGATCGCCGTGATCGTGATCGTCGTTGTGGTGCTCATCTTCGTGGTGTGGCCCATCGCCATCTACAACCGGCTCGTTGCGCTCAGACTGCGTATCGACAACGCCTGGTCGCAGATCGATGTGCAGTTGAACCGTCGGAACGACCTCATTCCGAACCTTGTCGAGACCGTCAAGGGTTACGCCTCCCATGAGCGAGAAACCCTTGAGGGGGTCACCGCCGCCCGTAACGCCGCGGTGTCGGCGCAGACTCCTGCCGAGCAGGCGACTGCCGACAACATGATCACGGGAGCGTTGGGGAAGCTGTTCGCCCTCCAAGAGGCCTACCCCGACCTGAAGGCGGACCAGAACTTCCGGCAACTCCAAGAGGAGTTGACCTCAACAGAGGATCGCATCGCCTACGCGCGGCAGTTCTACAACGACCAGGTGCGCGGCTACAACACCTCCATCCAGCAGTTCCCGGCACTCATCGTGGCCCGGGCCGGCAAGTTCGAGGAACGGGAGTTCTTCGACGCACCCGAGGACGCCCGTGCCGTGCCTCGGGTCGAGTTCTGAGAGGGCCGGTCCGCTGTACGACCAGGTCACCTCCAACAAGCGACGTTCGGCGCTCCTGATCGCTGCGTTCGTCGCGCTCATCGCCGTGATGGGTCTTGCGTTCAGTGTCGCCATTGGCTTCGGCCCGATCGGGGTCATCGTCGCCGTGCTCATCGCCGCGGCGTTGGCGTTCACCTCATACTGGAAGTCCGACTCCATCGCACTGGCCATGAGTCGTGCGCAGCCGGCGGATCCCCAGGTGTATGCCCGCCTCCACAATCTGGTGGAGGGGCTCTGCATTGCCAGTGGGACGCCGGTTCCGAGGCTCTACGTGGTGGACGACCCGGCACCGAACGCCTTCGCCACAGGACGCAATCCGCGTCACGCCGCCATTGCCGTGACCACGGGCCTGCTCGAGAAGATGAACCGTGTCGAACTCGAAGGCGTGCTCGCCCATGAGCTCAGCCACATCCGCAACTACGACATCCTCGTTTCCACCCTGGCGGTGACCATGGTGGGGGCGGCAGCGTTGCTGTCGGACTTCGGCATTCGCTTCATGTGGTTCGGCGGAGGTCGTCGATCGGGTGACGGGGGTGGGGGAGGGAATCCGATCCTGCTCGTCGGTGCCCTCCTGTTGTTGATCCTCGCCCCCATCCTCGCGGTGCTCATGCAACTCGCCATCAGTCGCCGGCGGGAGGCGCTCGCTGACATGTCCGCGGTCGAAATCACCCGGTACCCTCCGGGTCTGATCGCAGCGCTCGAGAAACTCCGCGACGACGGCACGGTGGTGCAGTCCGGCAACCGCGCCACCGCCCACCTGTGGATCGAGGAGCCGGTACCGACCCGTGAGGACACCGAGCAGGCCAAGCGGTGGACCCACCTTTTCAACACCCACCCGCCCATCGAGGATCGCATCGCTGCACTGCGGGAACTGTGATACTCGTGGGGCAACCAACCCCGGAGGGAATCTGCCCGTGATCCGCACCTCAAGGCGCCTCAGCGTCGTCGTCGCACTGGCGGCGATGGCTCTGGTGGCCGCCAGTTGCTCCCAGGAAGTGGACGTCACCGTCACGTCGGCCCCAACGACGTCGACCACGGTTCCACCGCCCCCCATCGTGTGGCCGCTCACCGGTCTGCCCGCTCCCGACGAAGCGGCCACGCAGCAGACCGCCGTGGTGGCCAAGATCGACAACTCCTCGGACGCCCGTCCCCATGGTGGGATCAACCAGGCGGACCTGGTCTACGAGGTGCAGGTTGAGGGCATCACCCGATTCGCCGCGGTGTTCCACTCCCAGGTTCCCGATCGGGTCGGGCCGGTACGTTCGGCGCGCTCAACCGACGTGGACCTCGTCGCCAACCTCGGCTCGCCGATCCTTGTGTGGTCGGGTGGGAACTCGAACGTGATTGGTGAGATCAACGCCGCAGCCAACGCCGGGCTACTGATCAATGGTGGCTACGACGCCGCCCCGGGTGACTACCAACGGGTGTCGGGCCGTTTCGCCCCCCACAACCTGTTCGCAAACGTGGCTGGGGTGCGCGACGGCCTTGGTCGGCCCGGCGAGGCGTTTCCCAAGCCGTTGTTCACCTACCGGACCGAGTCGGCCCCCGCACCTCGTCGCCCCGGCAGCACCACCACCACGCTGCCACCGTCGGGGGACCCGGTGCCGGGAATCACCATCAGCTGGGACCTCGGGAGTTCGGTGACCTACGTCTGGGACCCCGAGGCGGGATGTAACCGTCGCTTCCAGGATGGGGCACTGTTCCTCGACGAGGCCGGTGAGAGCGTGTGCCCACGCAACGTGGTGATCCAGTACACGCCCTACGGTCCATCGACGGCTGACAGCCGCTCACCTCAGGCCTACACGGTGGGCAACGGGTCAGGCCTCGTCTACACCGGGGGACGGCTGACCACGGTGCTGTGGGACCGCCCGGACCAGTTGAGCGGACCGAACCTGTTCCTGGCAGACCTTTCCCCGGCCCAGTTGACCCCGGGGAACACCTGGGTGGCGCTGCCGCCTCCGGACCAAACCGTGACCAACCTCACCGCCGAGCAGGCCGACGCGCTCCGATGAGGGTCTTCCGGCTTCTGCTCGGAGGCTCCGGGTCGGTACCATGCGGACATGACTGAGAATCGGGAGACAGGGACTCCGCTGGTCAAGCGGGGCCTCGCAGAGATGCTGACCGGTGGCGTGATCATGGATGTGGTCGACGCAGCCCAGGCTCGCATCGCTGAGGACGCCGGCGCCGTGGCGGTCATGGCGCTCGAGCGGGTGCCCGCAGACATTCGCCGAGACGGTGGTGTCGCCCGCATGTCCGACCCCGAGATGATTGAGGGGATCAAGGCGGCGGTGACCATTCCTGTGATGGCCAAGGCCCGCATCGGTCACTTCGCCGAGGCGCAGGTGCTGCAGTCCCTCGGCGTGGATTTCGTCGACGAGAGCGAGGTGCTGACCCCCGCCGATGAGGCACACCACATCGACAAGTGGGCGTTCGACGTGCCGTTTGTGTGCGGGGCAACGAACCTCGGCGAGGCGCTGCGGCGCATCGGCGAGGGAGCGGCGATGATCCGGTCCAAGGGTGAGGCCGGAACCGGCAACATCGTGGAGGCCGTCCGTCACCTGCGTTCGATCCTCGGCGACATCCGCCGGCTCACCGTTGCCGACGATGCCGAGATCTTTGACTGGGCCAAGCGACTCGCCGCCCCACTGCCTTTGGTGCAGGAGGTGGCATCCACAGGTCGCCTTCCTGTTCCGCTGTTCTGTGCTGGCGGTATCGCCACCCCTGCTGACGCATCCCTCGTGATGCAGTTGGGCGCTGAGGCGGTGTTCGTCGGGTCCGGCATCTTCAAGAGTGACGATCCGGCGCGTCGTGCGGTGGCGATCGTCGATGCCACCACGAACTTCAGTGACCCTGGGGTCGTGGCCAAGGCGAGTCGGGGTCTGGGCGAGGCGATGCCCGGTCTTGAGATCGGTTCGCTGAGCACGACCTTCGCCGACCGGGGTTGGTGAACGCCTCCCCACGCGTGGGGATTCTCGCCCTGCAGGGTGCGGTGGCGGCCCACCAGCGTTCGCTGGCTGGCCTCGGAGTGTCTGCCACGCTGGTGCGCACACCCGACGACCTCGACCGGGTCGAGGCACTGGTGCTGCCAGGTGGGGAGTCGACGACGCTGTGGCATCTGCTCAAGGTGAATGGTCTCGCCGAACCGCTGGCGGACCGTCTCGCCGGGGGCATGCCGGCGCTGGGGACCTGTGCCGGCATGATCCTGTTGGCCTCCGACGTCCTTGACGGCCGGACCGATCAGGGCTGGTTCTCGGCGATCGACATCACGGTCCGCCGCAACGCCTTTGGTCGTCAGGTCGACTCCTTTGAGTGCGATCTTGAACTCCCTGCGGTTGGCGCCCCCGACCTGCACGCCGTGTTCATCCGTGCTCCGCAGGTGGAACGGGTCGGCTCCGGGGTTGAGGTCCTTGCGGCCGTTGACGGGGGCCCGGTGGCGGCCCGAGAGGGTTCGGTGATCGTCACCGCCTTCCATCCCGAGTTGACCCCCGACACCAGGGTGCACCGCCTCTTCGTTGACCTCGTCGCCGAGCGGTGAGCTGAACTCAGGTAGGTTGGGGCGGCTGATAGGAGGGACATGTCCGGTCATTCCAAGTGGGCAACCATCAAGCACAAGAAGGGGGCAGCTGACGCCAAGCGGGGCAAGCTGTTCGCCAAGTTGATTCGCCAGGTCGAGGTGGCCGCCCGCGCTGGTGGCGGCGATCCCGAGTCCAACCCCACGCTTCGGACCATGTTCCAAAAGGCGCGGGATGCCTCCGTTCCGCTCGACACCATTGAGCGTGCCGTCAAGCGTGGTACCGGAGAGCTCGAGGGTGTCACCTACGAGCCCGTGACCTACGAGGGCTACGCCCCCGGGGGCGTCGCTGTGCTGATCGAGGCCCTCACCGACAACCGGAACCGAACCAGTGCCGAGATCCGCTCGGTCATGAAAAAGACCGGCGGCTCGATCGCTGAACCCGGAGCGGTGTCCTGGCAGTTCGAGCGCAAGGGGGTGGCGTTCGTCCCCGCCGAGGTCGCCGAGGACGACGTCATGGTGGCCGCACTCGACGCCGGCTTGGAGGACCTCAGCGCCGAGGGTGACGTGTGGAGGGTGACGTGTGGTCCCAGCGACCTTCCTGCGGTGCGCGCCGCGCTGGAGGAGGCGGGCATCGAGGTCGCCTCGGCCGATGTGACCATGGTGTCGTCCACCAGCGTTGAGCTCACCGCTGCCGATCAGGCCCGTGCCGTCCTCAAAGTCATGGACGCCCTTGAGGATCTCGACGACGTGGGCGACGTGTACGCCAACTTCGATATCCCCGACTCGCTCATGCAGGAGCTCGGGTCGGCCGACTGAGGTGAAGGTGCCTGTCGGCGCCCCGGCGCCCCCGTTCACCCTCGAGGGCACACTCGGCACAGCCGAGACCCGGCGGCTGTTCACCCTTGATGAGTTCCGGGGTGACCCGGTGGTGTTGGTGTTCTACCCCGCTGATGCGTCGCCGATCTGCACTGCCCAGTTGACCACCTATACCAACGACATCGACAGATTCGGCGAACTGGGGGCGCAGGTGGTCGCGCTCAGTCCCCAGGGGGTCGCTCAGCACGAGGAGTTCGCCGCTCAGCACGGCGGGTTCGCGTTCCCGTTGCTCGCTGACGTGGACCGCGACGTCGGAGCGGCCTACGGCGTGATCGGTCCCATCGGGTTCTACCGCAGGAGCGTGTTCGTACTCGACGCAGCCGGAACGATCCGGTACGCCCATCGTGCCACTGCGGGTTTGACCTTTCGGCCCGTGGACGAACTCGTGGGGGTCCTGGCCACCCTTGGGCGCTGATCCCCCCGGCCCGGGGGCCGCAGGGCTACAATCGTACACATGTTCGTCTTGGGGATCGATCCAGGGCTGTCGAGGTGTGGGTACTGCGTGCTTGAGGCCGCTGCGACCACGCAGCGGCCCCGTGTGCGGGCGCTTGGCGTGCTGCGGACCCCGCCGGATGCCCCTGTGTGGGACCGGCTGGCCATGATCCAAGGTGACATCCAGGCGCTCATGGGTGAGTTCCAGGTCGGGGATGTGGCGCTCGAGCGCGTGGTGTTCGGTGCCAACGCCCGCACCGCTTCGGGCGTGATCCAGGCGGCCGGGGTGATCATGGCGGAGGCGGTGCGGTCAGGTGCGCTGGTGGCCGAATACGGCCCCAACCAGGTCAAGGAGGCCGTGACGGGTTGGGGTGCCGCCCCCAAGGCGCAGGTGGCGTCCATGGTGGCCACCTTGTTGGGTCTCGCTGCGGTGCCCGACCCGCCTGACGCCGCCGACGCAGCGGCGGTGGCGTTGTGCCACCTGGCGATGACCCCGCTGCGTGCGGCAACCACATCAGCGTCCGGGGTGGCCCGATGATCGGGACGGTGCGTGGCGTGCTCGCATGGCGGGACAGCGACGAGGTCTGTGTCGAAGTTGGTGGCCTGGGATACCGCGTCACCGTGTTGCCGACGACCTCGGTCGCCCTCGGTGAGTTGGGTGACGAGGTGTACCTCCACGTGCACCACCACATCCGTGAGGACGCTGAGGTGCTGTACGGATTTTCCACCCGCTCCGAACGCGTCACCTTCGAGGTGCTGATCGGGACCCACGGGGTTGGTCCGGCACTGGCCATGGCGATCCTGGGTGTGCATCCGCCGGCGGCGTTGGCCCGGGTGCTTGTCGACGAGGACCTCGCCGCGCTCTGTCTGGTGCCCGGAGTGGGACGCAAGACAGGGGAGCGACTGCTCGTCGAGTTGAAGAATCGTCTCGAACTCACCCAGGGAGCCGAGGCGGGGAGTGGCGGGTCGGCGCCACAACAGGTCGGGGCGACCGTTGGCACCTCAGCGCGCGGCGATGTCCGCGAGGCCCTCGTGCAACTCGGATACGGGCCCGATGAGGTGGCGGCGACCCTTCGGGAACTTCCCGAGGAAGGCGACTCGGGCGAACTGCTCCGGTTGGCGCTGCAGCGACTGGCGGTTGGCTGATGCGAGATGAACTGCTCGACCCACGAGCCCTTGATGAGGACGCCGTCGTCGAACCGCCGGTCACCAGCGGACTCATCGGCGAGGAGGGGGGTCTCCGGCCACGCCGGCTCGACGAGTTCGTCGGGCAGCCTGAACTCAAGGACCACCTGGGCATCATCCTCGAAGCGGCACGACGCCGAGGACAGGCGGCAGACCACCTCCTGTTCGCTGGTCCGCCCGGTCTGGGCAAGACGACGCTCGCTGGCATCGTCGCCGCGGAGATGGAGGTCGACCTCCACGTCACGTCGGGGCCGGCCATTGAACGGGCGGGGGATCTCGCAGCGATCCTGACCCGGCTGGGGGAGGGTGACGTCCTCTTCGTGGACGAGATCCACCGGCTGTCACGGACCGTCGAAGAAGTCCTCTACCCAGCCATGGAGGACTTCCAACTCGACATCGTGCTCGGCAAGGGGCCGGCTGCGCGCTCGCTGCGACTGGACCTGCCCCGCTTCACCCTGGTGGGGGCGACGACGAGAACCGGACTCATCACCGGGCCGTTGCGGGACCGGTTCGGTCTGGTCGCTCGGCTCGATTTCTACAGTTCCGAGGATCTGGCCAGCATCGTCGCTCGAGCGGCCGACATCCTCGGGGTGGACATCGACGAGGCTGGCGCCGCAGAGATCGCCCGACGCTCCCGGGGTACCCCCCGGATTGCCAACCGCCTGCTGCGACGTGTCCGCGATTTCGCCGAGGTGCGGGCCGGAGGCGTGGTGGGTCGCGCCGTGGCCCGTGACGGCCTCGCCCTGTTCGGAGTCGACGAGCTCGGTCTCGACAAGGTGGATCGGGCCATCCTGTCAGCGCTGTGCGAACGGTTCGGCGGGGGCCCGGTCGGGTTGAGCACGCTGGCCATTGGCGCCAGTGAACCAGCCGAGACCGTCGAGGACGTCTACGAACCGTTCCTCATCGGCCAGGGGTTGCTATTGCGCACCCCCCGAGGCCGGGTGGCGACCGCTGCGGCGTGGGCACACCTCGGCCTCGTCATGCCCTCGTCGGCTCCGCTTGCTGCTGACGATGGGCAGCAGCAACTCCTCGACTGATCCGGCTCAGGCGCTGAGCGCAGCCGTGAGCAGGGTCACGAACCTTGCGGCGTCGAGTGATCCGCACATCTCGCGGGCGGAGTGCATGGCGAGTTGTGCTACCCCGACGTCGACGGTGGGGATGCCCAGCGCCGCAGCGTTGAGCGGCCCGATGGTGGACCCGCAGGCGAGGTCGTTGCGCATTGAGAAGTGCTGCAACGGGATGCCGTGGGCTCCGGCGAGGCCGCCCAGCCACGCCGAAGCGTCGGGAGTGGTCGCGTAGCGCTGGTTGGCGTTGTGCTTGACGACCGGGCCGCCATCGATATCGATGAGGTGACGTGGGTCGTGCACCTCGGGTCGGGTGGGGTGAGTGGCGTGGGCCCCGTCGGCGGAGACCGCCCACGAGCACGCCCGCAGTCGTGCCTCGTCCTCAACGTCGAGACCGGCCCCCCCGGCGATGCGGTTGATCACATCAGCGGCAAAGCGGGAATCGGCCCCGGTAGCGCTCTGTGACCCAACCTCTTCGTGGTCGAACAGGCAGATCATGGGGAGCGGCCCTGAGGTGGTGGGGGCCTCAAGGAGCGCCTGCACCGCCGCCCAGCACGACAACTGGTTGTCGATGCGCGCCGAGGAAACGAACTCACCGGCAAAGCCGGTGACCGCCGGAGGGGTCAGGTCGTGGCACATCAACTCGACGGCGACAACGGCGGTCGGGTCACAGCCCGCACGGTCGGCAACGGCGGCAACGATGCCGGGAGCGTCCTCGCCGTCACGAAGGCCCCACACCGGATCGAGGTGGCGGCCGGGGTCGAGTCGCAGCCCATCGGTGTTGACGGTGCGGTCGAGGTGAATGGCGAGCTGGGGGATGCGCAACCAGGGCTCATCAACCCTCACCAACACCGGTTCGGGTGGCCCTCCAGTGGGCGGACGTACCAGCAGTCGGCCGGCGAGGCCGAGATCGCGGTCCAGCCAGGAGTTCCACAACACGCCGCCGTAGGGTTCGACAGCCACCTTGTGCCAGCGACCGCTGTCGGCATCAGGGTGGGGTTTGAGTCGCAGGTTCGGGCTGTCGGTGTGGGCCCCGACGATCCGGATCCCGGCAGTCGGGTCAATCGACGCACCCCGGCGCCAGGCGATGAGGGCACCCCCACGCACGACGACGTAGCCGCCGGCAGTGTCGGGCCAGCGGCTCGCCTCGTCCACAACCTGAAACCCGCCCGCTTCGAGCCGCTCAACGGCGTGGGCGACGGCGTGGTGAGGGGTGGGGGAGGCGGCGATGAACGTGCAGAGGTCGGTGGCCCGGTCCGCAAACGTCCCCATGGGTCACAGACTACCGGCGAGGTCCTCTCGGACGCGAAGAACCCCGCCCCGCAGGTGCGGGACGGGGTTCGACACGTTCGAGATGTTGGCGTCAGGCGGCCACGGGCTCCCCGTTGAGGGTCCGGTAGACGTAGGCGCCGGCGATGTAGGTCACGCCGTAGGCGAGGCCGCAGGTGACCAGGTTCAGCACCACGGCGATGATGACGAAGCCGAGGACCCCGCCGAAGTTGTTCTTCACCAGGTTGAAACTGTTCTGGATCGATTCGACCGGGGCGTCGCCACGATCAATGACGTAGAAGCCGTAGAAGAAGGTGAAGATCGCCACGACGACGGCGCCGATACAAAAGACGAACAGGCCGACGAAGGTCAGCAGCGACACCAGGATCGAGGCGATGACGTAACTCGCCAGATGATCGGTCTGGAACAGCATTGACGCACTCGGTTCCTCACCCCGGGTCACCGCCAGAGCGGCACGGATGATGCCGGCGGCGAGGATGTAGGAGATGAGGATGCCGAGGATCGAGACCACGAAGCCGATGAAGATGCCGGCAAAGTCGTTGCGTCCGATCGAGTTGGCGACGATCTGCACGACGATGTTCACGCCGAGGATCACGAGAACGAGGATGATGATCTGACCGATGTACTGGACGAACTTGTTCCAGCCGTAGGTGATGGCCGCACCGATGTCGACGCTCGAGGCGGGGACCCCGCCTGGAGCCTGTGGTCGTTCGGCGGGGGCCTGTTCAGGCGGGTAGAACTTGCCGTCGGAGGCCTGCCACCATCCTGGGCCCTGTGGGGTGTCGCTCATGTGCTCGCTCCTGAAGTTTGACGGCATCGCTGCCGGAGGTACACGCGGACCTTAGCGGGCCGACGGGGGCATTGCAGGGGATTGGTGACCAACGGCCCCTCGGGCTCATCCCCGTGTCGGGGGTGTGATGCGGCCCTCCTCGGCGGCCTTGACGACCGGGCGGATCCACAGGAGATACCAGCCGGAAATCACCAGACCCCCGATGACCGAACAGATCCCCACCATTACTGCCGCCATCCAGCCAACCCGGTTCCGGCCACTGAGTCCCCACGCCCACGCCGGACGCCGTGCGATGTCGAGAAGTGCCCAGAGCGAAATGCCAAGAGGGATGGCGGCAAGGCTCACCGCCACAAGCTCCCAGCCGATCCTGCCGAGGTCTTCCACCGGCGGGACCCTAGCGGGAAGGTAGCGTCCCGACATGACCGTGACAGTGGGTTTTCTTGGTGCCGGGTTCATCGCTGAGAGTCACGCCACGATGCTCGAGGTCTCCGGTGCCGACGCCGCATTCGGTCCGGTGTTCGACCCGGATTCGTCGCGTGCCGCATCGTTCGTCCTGCGACACGGTGGTGCGGTGGCAGCAACTGAGAGCGAGGTGATTGACGGTTCCGACGCCGTGTACGTCTGCACGTGGACTTCCGAGCACCCTCGTCTGGTCGAGGCCGCTGCACGGGCAGGGCGGGCCGTGTTCTGCGAGAAGCCGCTCGGTGTGGACCTCGATGCGGCGCGCCACGTGGCAGACACGGTGGCGTCGGCCGGGGTGATCAACCAGGTGGGACTCGTGCTGCGGGACTCGCCAGCGTTTCGCTACCTCCGCACCCTTGTCGACGACCCTGCCGATGGCGAGGTACTCACCGTGGTGTTCCGTGACGATCAGTACCTGCCCGTTCGGGGGATCTACGGGTCTCAGTGGCGTGCCGACCCGGCGCGTGCCGGTGCGGGAACGCTCATTGAGCACTCGATCCACGACCTCGACCTGCTCGAGTGGCTGTTTGGGCCAGTCAGTGCACTCAGTGCCCGAACCTCGCAACGACACGGAATCGAGGGCATCGAGGACGTGGCCGGGGTGCACCTCGAATTCGCCTCAGGAGCGACGGCGCACCTCATCTCGGTGTGGCACGACGTGCTGGGCCGTCCCAGCGGCCGGCGACTGGAGGTGTTTCGCCGTCGGGGGTGGTACGCCCTCGAAGGGGACCTTGACGGGCCGGTGCGGGTGCAGCGGACCTCCGAGGCGGACATTGACGAGGCTGACGCCCTCCTAGCGGGCGGACAGGTCGCCGAACCGGGTGAGGTGATCGTGGACGACGGCGTGCCGGCGTGGCGTCGGGGGGAGCACACCCCTGACGACGTGCTCGCCGGTCGGGACCTGGTCCGGCACCTGCTCGAGCGGGGCTGTCGTCTCCGCTATCCCGACGCAGGGTTCATCGAGTCCGTCGCTGCGGGGCGTCCAGCCACACCCACGGTCGCTGATGCCCTGCGGGCCCACGTGCTCGTCGACGCCGCGTACCGCTCGGCGACTGATGCCGGGACCTGGGTCGAGGTCAGTTCCTGAGCACCCATTTGCCGACCGTGGTTCCCGAGCGGAGATCCCCCAAGGCGTCGCAGGCCTCGGACATGGGACGGACGCCAGCCACAAGCGGAGCGAAGCGTCCGTCCGCCAGTCGGGTGTCGATCGACCTCTGGGCGTCAGCGACGAGGTCGGGCCGATGATCGCGGTAGGCCGGCCAGGCCACCCCAACGACGTCGAGGTTTCTCACCAACAAGTGATTCGCCGCCACCGTGGGCGCAGGACCCCCGCTGGCAAAACCCATCACGAGCAGTCGTCCCTCAAAGCTGAGACAACGTCGTGAGGTCTCAAGGGTGGCCGAACCCACCGGGTCATAGGCGATGTCGGCTCCACGCCCCCCGGTGAGGTCGCGTACGGCGGCCACCACGTCATCGCTGCGGTGATCGAGGGCGAGATGCGCCCCCGCAGAGCGGATGGCGGCGACCTTGTCGGGCCCCCCAGCGACCCCGACGACCGTGGCCCCCGCGTCAAGGGCCACCTGCAGGGCGGCTGACCCTGTCGCCCCCGCTGCGGCCTGAACGACCACGGTGTCCCCGGCCGACAGACGCGCCCGGTGGTGCAGGGCGATCCACGCTGTTTGGAACACGACGTGGCTGGCCGCAGCGGTCGCGTCGTCGACCTCGTCGCTGATGGGGAACAGATCCGCCTCACGGGCCAAGGCGAACTGTGCCCACGCGCCGTGACCGCCAACGGTGGTACCGACCACTCGTTGGGAGGTGCCGGCGATCACCCCAACCACCTCAATGCCGGGGACCAGTGGGGGGGAGGGTTGGTGCTGGTAGGTGCCCTCACAGACGAGGCCGTCGGCGAAATTGACGCCGCTGGTCCGTACTTCAACGAGGGTCTGTCCGTCTCGGGGGGTCGGCACGTCGGTGGTGGCGTGCGTGAGGACCTCGGCGGGGTCCCCGAACTCGTTCACGATCCATGCCGTCTGATGAGTCGTGTCCTGGGGTGAACGCACGGGTGCATCGTAGGTCCGGGCGGGATGTCACGGGCGCTCGGTAGGGTCTGGCTATGGCACGTGACCGAACACACCAGGATGCCGCCGAGGGTGCCGATCACGATGGCGCCTTCATTCTCGGCGTCGACCTTGACGGTGTCTGTGGTGACCACGAGGAGGCGTTTCGCAGCGTCGTGGCCGCCGAGTTGAACGTCGACCCGGCAACCCTGGGCCCCCAGGAGTCGTGGGACTACCACGCGTGGGGAGTCGACGATGAGGCCTTCATGCGGATCCACCGCAAGGCGGTACTCGAATACCGGATGTTTCGGACGATGCCGGTACTCGACGGTGTGGCGGAGGCGTTGTGGCGGCTGTCGGACGCCGGGGTGTGGATCCGGCTGATCACCCACCGCCTCTACGCCAACTGGGGACACCAGGTGGCGGTGAGCGACACGGTGGCCTGGCTCGACGAGCACGGCATCCCGTACCGGGACCTCTGCCTGTTGGGCAACAAACCGCAGGTTGAGGCCAATGCCTACGTGGAGGACGCTCCGCACAACGTCGAGGCTCTGCGGGCAACCGGCAACCCGGTGATCGTCTTCGACCAGCCCTACAACCGTTCGCTCGGCGGCCTGCGGGCGTCCACGTGGGCGGAGGTGGAAGAGATCGTGCTCGATCTCGTCGTGGCGGCCGGCACCTCGGTGCAGGGCCAGTTCACCGGTGTCGAGGACCCGACCGGCCGTTTACGTTCCGGCGGAGGCTGACCGTTCCGGCGGTGTGGATGACCGGCTGCGTCGCCACCGTCCAATGAGGTCGAGCACGCCGCTCAAGCCGATGGCGAGGATCGCCACCACTCCGACGACGTGGGCCCGCTCAAATGACGCCGGCCAGTCAAAGTCCGATGGGTAGCGGTACCGGTACTGCTGAATCCAGGTGAATCCGCCAGCCACGGCGAGTGCGGTCCATGCCAACAGTGCCGGAAGGTTTCGGACCGTTCCCCATCGCAGAGCGCCGGCACCGACGATCCCGATCAAGGGTGCCACCCACACGAAGCCGGCGGGAAGATTCAGGGCCGCCGCCACCGTGGCGAGCAGCCCGACGACCCCTGCGGTCACCCACGTGCCAGACAGCCACCAACCCGGACGGGTCGACCACGGTACCCAGTCAGGGGTGGGGAGATCCGGCTGGCCCGCATCGGGGCGGTGCACTGCGTCGCGTCGTCGGCGGACCCCGACGAACCCGAGAATCACGGTGATCACCGCCGCAACGGCCGAGATCCCAAGAGCAGCCCACACGACGCGCTGGGGGGTCCACGTGACACTGAACGCCACCGCACCCTCACCAGGGGATGCGACAAGCCATCCGTTGGCGAAGCCGTCAACGAGGACGGGTGTCCCCAGAGTCTCGCCGTTCACCTCTGCGACCCAGCCGTCGCTCCACGACTGCCCCTGCACGATCCAGTAGGCCCCGTCGGCGCCACCGTCGATGGTCCCGGTGGTTTGGACCCGTCCGTTGGCGTCAACCGTCGCCGCAGGGCCTTCGGGGAGCTGGCGTGGCAGGGCGTCGGGGGCAAGTGACGCCCCCCCGACGTCGGAAGCGATCCGGATCTGATCCAGATCGAACCCGGTGGTGCGACCGTCGGTGGCCTCAAGGACCGACTCGCCGGCCGGGAGTGTGACCTCGGCACAAGCGGTGACGTCAAGGCCGCGACGAGCAACGGCGTCCTCCACCGTTCCGGTTATCCGCAATGGGACCGGAGCGTCGTCGATGGTGAGCAGGTCATCTCGGCACCCGGTGTCGAGGGGGCCTTGCGGCGCGGTCACCTGCACCCCGGCAAGGTCCACCTCGGCCACCCCGACGGGCATGACCACCGGGAGGTTCGAGTACCAGTCCTTGGTGGTCATCTGACGCATCTCCTCGACGACCACCCGCAGTTCGGTGGTGGTGACGGGGCCGGGGAAGGGGACCGCGAGACGAGTCACGGCGTTGGGTTCCGTGGAGTCCGCAACCTCCGGGAGGCCGACGACCGTCACGGTCGACATGGTGCCATCAGCCTGTCTGGCCTCAACCCGCACCCTGGTGGGAACCGAGTGCCGGCCGTCGGTCAGCACCACGAGGTCGGCACTGTCGAGGGTGGTCGGGGAGGCGAAGGTGTAGTCCAGCCACACCTCTCCTCGCTGCTCGAACGGGCTCAGCCAGAAGGTGGTGGGGTCACCGTCGAGCGCGGCGGACGCACGGTGTAACACGCTGCCGGGCAGGCGCTCACTGGAGCGGGCGGTGACTCCGCCGGCGGAGGCGGCGGGAAGTCCCAAGAGTTCGTCGATGCGCTCATCGGGGAGGAACGCCGAGATGCGGGCCTCCCCGGCCACGGAGAACGACCGTCCGGCAGGCACGGTCACCAGGCGACGCACCGCGGTCTCGGGGTCACCCCGGACGGGTTCGGCAGGGTTCGACCGCAACCGGCTGAACAGGTAAATCAGACGGTGGGCGAGCGAGTCTGCACCGACAGCGTCGAGAAGGTCGGTGGGGGGCCGCACCAACTCGATGGTGGCCACCCCATCGATGCCGACCTCGGCGAACCCGACGCTGCTCTGGCCGTCGTAGCGAATCCGGGGGCCGACGTTGGTCGCCACCACCTCGATCTCGACGTGGTCGAACGTGGTGGCCGGGAAGGTGATGACCTCCCCACCTGCCTGAGGATCGCGGGATGCATCTGTGAGCGGTGCCGTCACGGTGGTGGTCGGCCCGTCGCCGTTGCGCAGGAAGATCCGTGCTTCGGTGATCCACCGGTTCCGACTCAGCGTCGTTGGCTGGAGCAGGGTGAGTCGGTCGGTGGTGACCGGGGCGGTGAGGTCAATGACGAGACGTTCCCCCACGGGGTCGTCGATCGCCCCGACACGCCACGCGGTGGTCGGGTCACCGTCGAGCGCCGCCATGGGTCGGTCGTCGGGGGTGAGCGTGATGGGGTTGCCCCACGCGGTGGCCCGGGCCGAGGCGGCGATGGCGCCGTCACGAGGGCGCACGACGGTCACCGTGCGGGTGTCGTCGCCGGACCCGGGGAACACGTCGAGGCGCTGGTCGGTGGGGTCGTAGCGCAGCGACTCCTCACCGGCGAACTCCGTGTACCCGTTGTTCTCTCGCAGGGTTCCCCAACGCGCCGCACGCCTGCGGTTCGTGTCGGTGACCACAAGGTCCGCCCCGCGCCCCAGTGCGTCCTCGATCAGCGCCGGGTCACCGCCAGTGGACGAGGCCCAAGCGCTGTAGAGAAGCAGTTGGTTGGCGCTCAGCAGACCGGCGCCGGCGGCGTCCACGACCCCCTCCCCGTCGCCGGAGAGCACCATCGGGTTTCTCGCGGTGACGGTCCGCAGCACCGGTACGGGGTCGTCGACGGGCACCAGGGCCACCGCCGGTGGGTTGGCCAGAGCGGGGTCGGTGGCCAGTTCGATCTCGTCGACGAGGGGTTGGGACGGGTCGGCGATGTTGGGGGTGGTGGGCCCAAAACCGATCGGCGTGCCAAGTCCCGGAGCGCCCAGCAACTGGTCCCACAGCAGACGCGGTCTCGCGATGCGGTAGCGCTCGTACTGAAGATCGGATCGCACGAGGATCTCGCTGACCCCCATCAGGCGCGCCACCGGGGCAACCGCGGAGGGGTCGAGGGTGTCCTCATGGAAGCGGCGATCGATCGCATTGAGGAGGTTGGCGGACTGCGCCGACCCGTACTGGAACAGTTCCCTCGCCGCCCAGGGCCGGTCGGTGAGGCCCGGGGTGACGGGGTCCACCGTGTTGCCCCACCGGTAGGAGGCGAAGTCCGTGCCGGGAACCTCGAGCACCCGGTAACGCTTGTCCCCGGCGTCCACGGCGGCGACGGCGTCCTCCCACCACGAGGGGATCTCCTCGTCGCGCTGGAGGTTGTCGGCCACCATCTGGCCCGACCATAGGGGGGACATGTTGGCGACGATGGCGATCACCACGATCCCGGCGGCGAACCCGGCCAGTCGGGGGCGCGAACGCTCGAGCGCGGTGCCGATGGCGGCGACACCGCTCGCCAACAGGACCGCCATGGTGAGCGCGACTAACGGCACGGCACGGGGGGTGGAGCGAAGGGCGAGGCCGGCGTCGCTGCGGGTGAACGTGGTGAACCACTGGCCGAGCCACGACCCTTCCTCCCACGGATGGCCACCCACGGCGATCAACCCGCCAAGGGCGGCCATCACGGCGAAGATCCCCCGATGGCGCCAGCGCACAACCACCAACGCGGCGAGCCCGGCGAGCGGCAGGGCGAACGACAACGCCAACGCAGGCAGGTTCGTGGTGAACGTGACGCTGGGTTCGATCCAGGGACCGAGCTTGTCGCTGCCGTAGAAGAACCAGTACCCGAGACCCCGCAGCACCTCAGGGGCGGTGGACGCCTCCGACACGGTGCGGAACGTCTCGGTGTACCGGATCACCGGCAGTCCGTGGGTGCCCTGAATGAACAGTCCGGCGATCCACCACAACGACGTGGCCAGGGTGAGCGCCCCGATCCGCACCGCTGCGGCGAGCGCCTGACGAACCGTCGCCTCCCGCTCGACCGCCACGGCGTAGACCATCCAAGCCAGAGGACCGACGCCGACGAGGATGAGCGCGGTGGCGTTGATGCCGCCCACCACCAGCACCACGAAGGCGAACCACGCCGGGTAGCGCCAGCCACCGAAGCGCACGGAACGTGCCGTGAGGGCGATGAGCCAGGGGAGCGCAGCCCACGGCAACAAGATCACTGAGATTCGCGCTGTGTAGGCGAGGACGTAGGGGCTGAGCGCGTAGGCCAGCATGGCCACGAGCACCGCCGAGTTTGGCCACTTCCGCGCCGGTTCGAGCGTCCGCAACAGGTAGCGGACACCAAGCGCGGCCCCGAACAGGATGCTGCCCAGCCACAGGCGTTGGGCGAACCAGTCGGGGAGTCCAATGGTCTCGGCGATCCAGTAGAAGGGCCCAATGGGGAACAGGTACCCGATGTTCTGGTGGGTCACGGTCCCCAGACCGATCCGGTCGTGCCAGATGTAGGGCGCATCGGCGAGGAGCCGACCGGGGTCGAGGTACAGGTACGTCTTGGTGTCGGCCCCGACCTTGCCTGGGGCGGTGAGCAACAACGGCAGGTAGATGAGCGCGGCCGACAGCGCAACCGTCCACCAGTCGCGCAGTGACGATTGGCGGAGACGAGCCGTTACGGAGGTGGGCTCAACGGCCACGGAATTCCACCAGCGGGGCGAACACCGTGGCTGCGGCGCGCTCCCACGTCAGCTCCTGGGCCCGCTCGAGCGCCCCCCGCTGGAGCCGGTCGCGCAGAGAGGTGTCGGTGAGTACGGCCCGCAGCGCTTCGGTCATCGCCGCCGGGTCGTCGCACAACAGACCGGATCGTCCGTCAATGACTGCGTCGCAATGGCCGGCCACGTTGGTTGCCACCGATGGGGTGCCACAGGCGGCGGCCTCGGTGAGGGTCATGCCGAACCCCTCGGCGGTGGAGGTGGCCGCCACCACCCACGCCTGACGGTAGAGGTCTCGAAGTTCGTCGTCGCTGACCCGCCCGGGCAGGCTGATCCACTCCTGACCGCCGACTGTGGCCGACACCGTCTCGAGGTGGGGACGTTCGTACCCCTCGCCGACGATGACGAGCCGCAGATCGGGGACGCTGCGGCGCACCTCGGCGGCGATACGGATCAGTTCGTCGAAGTGCTTGTGGGGGACGAGGCGTCCAACAGCGACCACGGTCGGAGCGTCGGCTCGGGTTCCGTCGAGTGGCCGCCACCGGGGATCGACCCCGGGAGGGGCGATGGTGATGTGTTCTGGCGGCAGACCGAGACGGGCCACAATCTCGTCACGTGACGACACGGAGTTGGTGACGATCGGGGTATTTCGGTACCACGGTGGGGCGAGGGTGCCTTCCACGAACCAGCCGACCTTGGCGAGCGGGCCGGGCAGCGCCATGGGCCACATGTCCTCGTGCACGTGGTGAAGCACCGTCACTCGTGGGCCACGAAACCACAGTGGACTGGCGAATGGGATTCCATTCCACGCTTCGAGCACGGCGTCGGGGCGGGGCCTGTTGCGGCCGACCATCTCACCGGCAATCGCCCTGGGGAACACACTGAGCCGGCCGGAACGGCGCACCACCTGGTAACCGGCCCGTGTGGTGCGCGTGGCCCTGCCCTGGACCATTGAGGTCCTCAGCGTGATGTCGAGGTCACACGACGCCCACACCTCGAGAACGCGTGCAATGAAAAGTTCAGATCCCCCGGCCTCGGCGTCTTCGAGGTCTCGCCATGCGAAGGCGTGCACACGCCGGATACCAGCACGCGTCGCCGCTTCAGCGATTTCATTGGCGCCACCGGGGTTGGCGCCTGACGATGGAGCGGACATGGTGGCGCCCGGTCCCCCGTTCAGGAGTCGCCGCGCCGCAGGGGGTGATCCGCGCTGAAGGCGGTGCGGGGAATCTCCGGAGCGTCGCGGCCAGTGCCTCGCTGGTCGTCGGCACTGGACTCCTCGTGGTACTCCTCTTCGACGTTGACGGCCCAGATGTCGTGATCCGCACCGAAGATGTTCTCCACCGTCAACATGGCGGTGAACATCGAATGGTCCTGGTTGTTGTACTTGTGCATGCCGTTTCGACCCACGGGGTACACATTGGGAGCGTTGGCCGCCAGCCAGTCCTTGATGATCTCCACGTTGTCGCGGTACGTGTCGTCGTACATCGGGTAGGCCTTGGGGACCCGCACGACGTAGCCCTGTTGGACCTGTGCAGGGTCGACGAGGCCGAGTGCGGCGAGTTCGCGGGTGCCAAGAGCAACGAGGTCGTCATCGGCCATGGTCCACAGGTCGTCACCCTCGAACACGAAGTACTCAAGGCCCAGACAGGTGCGACCATCCTTGACCATCCACGGTGACCACTGTCCGAAGTTCTGGATACGACCGAGACGCACCTCGGGTGCGTGGACGTAGATCCAGTTGTCGGGAAACCCGACTTCTTCGGGCACCACGAGCGCAATGGTGAGGAAGTCCCGATAGGCCAACCCGTCGGCGGCGGCGCGCACCTCGGCGGGGACGGGAGGATCCATCGCCCGAACGAGCTGGGAAATCGGCATGGACGAGACCACGTGGTCGGCGGGCAACTCCACCTCGGTGCCTTCCTGGCGGTAGACGACCGATGTGGCCCGTCCGCCGGCGTGGCAGACCCGTTCGACGGGGGACTCCATCAGCACCGTCGAGCCGCGCTCGATAACGACGTCCCGACACCTCTCCCACATCATGCCCGGGCCGTAGCGGGGGTAGTGGAACTCTTCGATCAGGGAGGTCACGTCGTTCTTGTTGAACGGTGAGAGGGCGTTGATGATGGCCTTGGCCAGTGACAGGTTCTTGATCCGCTGGGCGGCCCAGTCGGCCTGAATTTCCGTGGCGGGGACGCCCCAGACCTTCTCGGTGTAGGTCTTGAAAAAGATTCGGTACAGGCGCCATCCGAACCGCGACGCCACCCATCCCTCAAAGGTGGTGGTGTCCTTCGGCGGGTGGATCCTCACCCAGAGGTAACTGAGAACGCAGCGGAACGCTTCGATGATGCCGAGGTTGCCCAAAGCGTTGGAGGCCTTCAGGGGGTAGTCGAAGAACTTGCCCTTGTAAAAGATGCGGCTGAGGCGGGGACGAACCATGAACTCGTCAGGTGTGAGCAGTTCATGCCAGACCTGGTCAACCTCGCCGACCTTGGTGAAGAAGCGATGTCCTCCGATGTCGAAACGCCATCCCTCACGTTCCGCCGTCTGGCTGATGCCACCCACGACGTCGCTTGCTTCAAGCACCACCGAGGTGGCGCCGCGCTTGGACAGCTCGTAGGCGGCGGTCAGTCCGGCCGGGCCACCGCCGATGATCACCACCCCTTGGGCGGCGTCGGCGGCCTCGCTCGTCGGGGTGTCGGATTTCTCGTCGATGGTCATCAGTTGGTCACCGATTCGTGAGGTGCGGAACGTCGGGCCCCACTGGCCCGACCGTCGCCACTCTATGCCCCGCGGGTACCCCAGATGTGCCATGTCCGGCCACTACGCTGCCCCGTGTGACAGGGGGAACACCACGTCAGAAAAGCGACCGCTTCGGCAGCCTGACCCCTGAGCTTGTGGTCCTCGTCGGCCTGGCCTGTGTCGCCGGGGTGGTCCTTCGATTCGTGGCCGCCAGCCCCATGTGGCTCGACGAGGCCCTCACCGCGAACATTGCCGAACTTCCACCGTCGGAAATCCTCGACGCCCTGCGCTCCGACGGTCATCCGCCGCTGTACTACCTGTTGTCGCACTACTGGGGGGCACTCGTCGGCCAGGACTGGGACGCCGGGTTGCGGGCGCTGTCGGGTCTGTTCTCCGTTGCTGCGGCGGTGGCCGTCTGGTTCGCCGGTCGGCGACTCGGCGGGCGGCTGTTGGCCTGGGTGGCCGTTGCCGTGTTCGCACTGTCGCCCCTTGCGGTGCGCTACGCCACTGAGAACCGGATGTACGCCTTGGTGATGTTCGAGGTGGCGCTCGGATGGTTGCTGGTTGACGACCTGGTGCGTGGTCGCCGCCGCATCTGGCGGGTTCCCGCCCTTGCCGTGGTGGCCGGCGCTCTCCTTTGGACCCACTACTGGGGGATGTTCCTCATTGGTGCGACGGGGCTCGTGGTACTGGCCAGATGGTGGTGTGTGGATCGCAAGGAGCGCAACGCCGGGGGTCTTTGGGTCGTTGGAGCGTTCGCCGTCGGTGGGGTGATGTTTCTGCCCTGGGTTCCGTCGTTCCTCGAGCAGTTGTCGTCAACGGGAACCCCGTGGGCGGAACCGGCGCGGCCGTCGAGTTCGCTTGGGGTCCTGTTGGGGGACTTCTCCGCTGGCCGTACCGGGGAGTCGCTGATCGTGGCGGCGCTCATCGGGGTCCTCGTCGTCGCCGCTCTCTTCACCCGACCCGGTGGTGAACTCAACGACGACCCCACCGAGGTCGTTCTCGATCTGCGCACCGTGCCCGGGGTGCGCTCAGAGGTGGCGGTCACCGCCCTCACACTCGGTATCGGTGCGGGACTCGGCTGGCTGGGTGGAACGGTGTTCCAGTCCCGCTACGGCGCAGTCATTGTTCCCCTCGCCGTGCTCGTGATCGCCTACGGCGTCGTGGTCGTCCGCCACCGTGTGGCGCGAGTCGTGCTCCTCGTCGGACTGCTCCTTGGCGGTTCGGTCGCTACCTGGTTCGATCTCGTCACCGACCGATCCCAGATGGGGGAGGTTGCGGCCGCAATCGCCACCGACGCCCGTCCCGGTGACGTGGTGGTGTACTGCCCGGACCAGCTCGGCCCGGCGGGGGACAGAGCGCTACGTGAGGCGTACGGGCCCAGCACCGACGTGCCGCTCCTTCAGGTGACCGTCCCGACCCTCGAAGGCCCCAAGTTTGTCGACTGGGTCGACTACGAGGAGCGAAACGAGGCGGTCGACCCTGGGGCGGTTGGGACTGCCATTGTCGATCTCGTCCCTCCCGACGGGCAGATCTACCTGGTGTGGAACTCGGGGTACCGCACCTACGAAGGCATCTGCGAGGGGGTCCTGGACACGCTCGCCCTTGAGTACCCCGACGTCACCGAACTCGTCGTGTTGGACCCCGGTGATTACTTCGAGGCGGCGGCGCTGTTCCGTCTGCGTCGCTGATGCGCCTCGCCGCACTGCGTGCGGGACTGGCCCGTGACCTTTCCGCTCTGTGGCCGGCGTTGCTGGCGGCCAGGGTGGCGGTACTCGCCGGGTGGGTCGCTGCGGGACTCCTGCGGGGCGGGACCGAACCGACCGTTCGGCTCCGAGCGGAAGGACTGATCGCATGGGACGGGACCTGGTACCGCGACATTGCCGTCTTTGGTTACGACGCCGTTCCTGTGGAGGCGCTCCGGTTCTTTCCCGCCTACCCACTCCTGGCGCGCGCGCTTTCGTGGCCGTTTGGTGGCGGTCAGGGAACGGTGTCGTGGGTGCTCATCGTCGTCGCCAACCTTGCGGCAGTCGTTGCGGCGATCCTCGTGCGCCGACTGGTACTCGCTGAACGCGGTGACGAGCGTCTGGCGAACACGTCGGCGGTGGCGTTGACGCTGTTCCCGACCGGATTCGTCCTGGTGTGGGCGTACAGCGAGGCGCTGTTCCTTGTCGCCGCCGTGGGGTTCTTCCTCGCCGTCCGGCGGTCCCGGTGGTGGTGGGCCACGCCGCTCGGGATCCTCGCCGGGGCGACACGGCCACTGGGGATATTCCTCGTTCCCGTCGCCGCAATCGAGTTGGTCCGCTGCTGGCGAACATCGACCGCCGCCCAGCGAGCGCTCGGGGCGGTCGGGGTGGTCTCACCGTTGCTGGGGACGGCGGGGTGGCTGATCTGGACGCAGTCGCGTACGGGGGAGTGGCTCTACCCGTTCACGTCCCAGTCGGACCTACGAGGAGAGACCGTCAACCCGCTTGTCCGCCTCGTGCAGGGTGTGGGCGAACTGTTCGGCCCTGAGGTGCTTGGCGACGGGTTGCACCTTCCGTTCGCCGCAGCGTTCGTTGCGCTCGTGGTGGTGGTGTTTCGCCGCTGGCCCGTTTCCTACGGCGTGTTCGCACTCCTCGTGTTGCTGTCGGCGCTCGCCGCAGACAACCTCAATTCGCTGGAGCGCTACGCCCTCAACGCCTTCCCGGTGGCGCTGGCCGTTGCCGGCTTGTGTACCTCGCTGTGGCGAACCCGGCTGGCGCTCGGGGTTGGTCTGGCCGGCATCGTGTCGTTGTCAGCGTTGGCGTGGATGGGCACCTACGTGCCCTGAGCGGTGTCCTACTGCTTTTCGACGGTGACGGTCTCCATGACGTCGCCGACGCGGATGGCGTCAACCACGTCGAGGCCCTCAATGACGTGGCCGAACAGGTTGTAGTTCTTCGGGAGACGACCGCTGAGGTTTTCGAGACAGACGAAGAACTGTGAACCGTTGGTGTCCGGCCCGGCATTGGCCATGGCGATCGCACCCCGGGTGTACTCGCCCTGCACCGGCTCGTCGGCGAAGCGCCAGCCCGGACCGCCCCGACCAGAACCCTCCGGGCACCCGCCCTGGATGACGAACCCGGGCTCGACGCGGTGGAAGGTGAGACCGTCGTAGAAGCCGTCGGTGGCGAGCGTGACGAAGTTGTTGACCGACAGGGGCGCGATGCGGGCGTCGAGGTCGGCGACGATGGTGCCCTTGGCCGTGATGATGGTCACCCGGTAGGTGGCGTCGGTATCAATGGTGAGTGCAGGGGGCTGAGCCATGTGAGCACTCTTGCACACCGCCGCCGGGGCCGAAAACCGCTCAGGCCTCGTTGGGGAAGTGGCAGGCCACGTAGTGGTTCTCACCCACTGCACGCAGCGTGGGTTCCTCGGCGGCGCAGAGGTCCTGAGCCTTGGGGCAGCGGGTCCGGAAACGGCAGCCCGATGGTGGGTCGACGGGGGAGGGCAGCTCCCCGCTGAGCGTGGCCCCGGTCTGGCTGACGGTCGGGTCCGGGACAGGGATCGATCGCAGGAGGGCAGCGGAGTAGGGGTGGGCAGGGTGGGCGTACAGGTCGTCGGGGTCGGCCACCTCACAGACCTTGCCCAGGTACATGACGGCCACCCGGTCGCTGACGTTTTTCACGACGGCGAGGTCGTGGGCGATGAACACGAGCGTCAGGTCGTAGCGGGCCTTCATGTCCTGGAGGAGGTTGAGGATCTGGGCCTGAACGGAGACGTCGAGTGCCGACACCGGTTCGTCGCAGATGATGACCTTCGGGTCGAGCACCAGCGCCCGGGCGATGCAGATGCGCTGGCACTGCCCGCCCGAGAACTCGTGGGGACGACGGGGCATCGCCGAGTCGGGATCAAGCCCCACGTCACTGAGGACTCGCCTCACGATGCGATCGTGGTCGACCCTCACTTCGGCCATTGCGGCGAAGTCGTTGCGTCCGGCGGGAACGACCGTGCACACCAGCGCCGCGACGGCTGCGACTGCACCGATGGCCCAGGCCACCACCGACAGGGGCGTGCCTGCGCCTGTCGCGCCGATGAGGGCGAGGACGCCCTGCACGACGGCGAGACCGATGAGCGCTCGGCGGGCGGTGGGGACCCGGTCACGCACCAGGTTGCCCGCACCCCACATCAGCGGTCCGGCCACGAGCCCCCACATCATCAGGGTGCCCCCGGTGGGCCCGATCGCCTCCCAAGCGCCGCTGAGGCCGAACGACTCGTTGTTGGCCAGGTAGGGCAGCACGGCGCCCAACAGCCAAAGTGTCACCACCAGCGCAGCCCCGGCGAAGGCGATCAGGGCTGCGAGATGCATGAGGCGGGTGGCGAGCCCAATGGTGGGCCCGGGTGGGTGCTGTTCGGATGCCCAGATACGCAGTGGCTCGGCCACGATGTCCCCGACGCGTCGACGCGGGTTGAGCGACGAGATCGGGTCCTGGAAGATCATCTGGAGGTCGGGCCGAACCTTGCGCAGGTCCGATCCGCTCAACTCGGTCAGGTCCTCATCGTCAAAGAGCACCGCCCCCGAGGTCGGTCGCGGCAACTGCATGATTGCCTTGCCGGTGGTCGACTTCCCGCAACCCGACTCGCCGACGAGACCCAGGGTTTCCCCGGGGCGGACATCGAGGCTGATGTCGGACACGGCGTGGACCTTTGCTCCGCTGCGACCCACCGGGAACTCGACGACGAGATGCTCGGCGCGCAGGAGAGTCTCGGTGGGGGGACGAAGGTGGGCATCGCCGCTACCGGCCATCACACGTCTCCTGTCTCATGCCATGCGCCGGGATCGACCTTGACGTCGGCATCATCGAGCACGCCCTCGGGCCGTTCGGCGGCGGGTGCCTGTTCGGTGAGTCGCGAACGGATCTCAAGGTTCTCCGGTGATCCCACCGGGTACCAGCACCGGTACAGGTGGCCCGGGGTGGCCTCGACCAACGGGGGTTCCTCAACGAGGCAGCGTTCCTGGGCGTAGGCGCAACGAGCGGCGAAGTTGCATCCCGTTGGCGGGTTCACCAGGTCCGGCGGTCGCCCACCAATGGCCATGAGCCGGGTGTGGCTCGGATCGTCGATCTTGGGGATCGAACCGAGCAGCGCCTCGGTGTAAGGCATCCGCACGTTGGCGAACAGGTCGGCGGTGGGTGCGTGCTCGACGACCTTGCCGCCGTACATCACGGCGATCTCATCGGTTCGACCGGCCACCACGCCGAGGTCGTGAGTGACGAGCACCATGGCCATGTGCCGTTCCGCCTGTTGCTCGCCGAGCAGGTCGAGAATCTGGGCCTGAACGGTCACGTCGAGGGCGGTTGTCGGCTCGTCGGCCATCAACAGCCGGGGCCCACAGGCGAGCGCAATGGCGATGGTGATCCGCTGACGCATGCCGCCGGAGAGCTGATGGGGGTACTCCCGCATGCGCTGGGCCGGCTCGGGGATCCCCACTGAGGACAGCAGCGCGATGCCGGTCTCCTCAGCTTGGGATTTGGACATGTTGAGGTGCAGTCGCAGCGACTCGGTGATCTGTCGGCCGATGCGAACCACCGGGTTCAGTGACGTCATCGGATCCTGGAACACCATGGCCATCTCGGCGCCCCACAGGGGTCGCATCTCGTCGGGGTCGAGGTCGATGATTTCCCGACCCTCGTAACGGATGCTGCCGGTGCGAATGGTGTTGGACCGGGGCAGAAGGCCCATGATCGAACGGGACAGCACGGTCTTGCCCGAACCCGACTCGCCCACGATGCCAATGGTGCGACCCCGCCCGAGGGTGATCGATACGCCGTCCACCGCCCGCACCAGCCCACGAGGTGTGCGGAACTGGGTGCGGAGGTCAACCACCTCAAGCAGCGGTGCGTTGGGGTCCCGTTCAGGAGTTGGCAGCGTCTTGGTGGCCGATCCTCGTCTCACAGGGCGCTCTCCTTGATGCTGAAGAACTCCCGCAAACGGTCCCCAAGGAGGTTGAGCGAGATGAGCAACATGACGAGCACGAGAATGGGAACACCCGGCACCCACCACTTGCCCTGCTCGAGTTGGGGCTGGCCTTGGGAGATCATGCCGCCGAGTGAGGCCTGGGGCGGTTCAACGGACTGTCCGAGGTAGGCGAGGGCGCCTTCGGCGGCGATGGCCACAGCGATGGCGAGCGGGATGAACGGCAGGAGCGCCAGGAACACGTTGGGAAGGAGTTCCTTGGTGATGACGCGGAGGTGGCTGGCGCCAAGGGTGCGCGCCGCGAGTACGAACTCGCGCTGACTGAACGTCAACGTGTTGGCCCGCACCAACCTGGCGATGGTGGGGATGGCAACGACCGTGAGCGCGATGGTGGAGTTCACCACCCCTTTGCCGCGGATGGCCACGATGACGAGGGCGAGCAGCAGGGCGGGGAACGCCAACAGTACGTCCATCGACGCCATGGTGGCGGTGTCGACCGCACGGCGGAAGTAGCCCGACAAAAGACCCAGCGCGCCACCGATGACCAGCCCGATGGCGATGGAGGCAAAGCCCACGGCAAGCGCCACCCTCGAGCCATAGATCACGCGCGCTAACTGGTCCCGTCCGAGTGAGTCGGTGCCCAGAGGTGCAAGGGTCCCGTCCACCCGGTACGAGAACGGAGGAAGACTCTGTTCGAGTCGGGCGCTGGCGCCTCTCGGTTGTTCGTTGGGATCGGCGAGGGGAAGCCAGTCGGCGAACACGGCGAGGAAGGTCAACAGGCCGATGAACCCAATGGCGATCCAAAAGGGCAGGCCGAGCTTCCGCTTGGCGAGTGCCGCCGCCGCTTCGGGGTCGCCTTGTGCCTTCAGTTCGGCTCCGATGATCGAGGCGTGTGTCTGCTCGATCATGCCAACCTCGGCGGCGAGGTTGTTCACACCCATGAGGGCGTTGCGGTCCCCAAGTGGGGACGGTTCGGGTCCGGGCTCAGGCGGCAGCGCGGGCATGACGGATCCTGGGGTCGAGGTAGGCGTAGAGGAGGTCGACAATGAAGTTGATAAGCACGTAGGCGGTGGCGATCACGAGAACCGCCCCCTGCAAGGGGATGGCGTCACGCTGGTTGATCGACTGGACCACGTAGAGGCCCATGCCGTTGATGGCGAAGATGGCCTCGATGATGATCGTGCCCCCGATGAGGCGCCCCATGTTGATCCCCGCAACGGTGGCGAGGGAGAACGTGGAGGGGCGGAACGCGTGGCGTCGCATGATCTGTTTGGCGGGGAGGCCCTTGGCCCGCGCCATGGTGACGTAGTCCTCCTGAAGCGTCGCCACCATGTCGTTGCGGAGCAGCCGGGCGTAGATGGCGAGCTCGGCGAGTGCCAGACAGATGGCGGGGAGGAACAACAGGTAGAGGTTGTTGCCCAGGTTCGACAACTGGGCGGGTATGTCGGGGAGGAGCCATTCAATCGAGACGTTCTGGGCGGTCACGCTGAAGATCGGAATGGTGACGGCGAACAGCAGGATCACGACGAACGCAACCACGTAGTTCGGCACCGAAATCGCAATGCCGGCCACCGCCGACGACAACCTGTCCACCAACCCCCCGGGCTTGCGGGCCGATGACATGCCCAACAACAGCCCGAACGTCAGCGCAATGGCCTGCGAGTACACGACGAGGAAGAGGGTTACGGGGAGCTTGTCGGCCAGGGACTCGCTCACCGGGACACCATTGAGGCCTGAAGCGCCAAGGTTCCCGTCGACAACGAGTTCTTTGAGCCAGCGGGCGTACTGCACCGGCACCGGGTCGTCGAGGCCGAACTCGGTGCGCAGGGCGTCACGCTGTTCGGGGGTGCAGCCCAACCCGCAGCGCACGTCAACGACGTCCCCCTCCAGTTGGTCAAGCATGAGGAAGGTCAGGAAACTCACCACGAGCAGCACGAAGACGAGTTGGAGAACCTTCTTCGCTACGAAAGCCACGTCATGAGCCTCCAGCCGGTCGTTGCGCGGGCACTGTGTCTAGCACCCCGGGAGACAGTCGGGTGACGCCCCCCGGGGTGCTTCGACCTCAGTTCGCCAACCACACCCCGGTGAGGCGGGTGAGGCCACCGAACGTGCCGACGCCACCGATGGGGTAGGCCTTGGAGCCATTGGGCAGGGTCTCGTTGAGAATGCCACGCACGTTGTTGTCGGCGGCAACCGCCCACAGGGTGTGGTTCAACCAGACGTAGGGAATCAACTCATTCATCCGCTTCTGCAGGTCGGCGTAGGCCTGCTTGCGAACCTCGGGATCCGTGCTCTGACGGCCCTTGTTTAGGGCAGCGTCAATCTGGGCGTCGTTGAGGTTCGGGAAGTTGAGGATGTTGGGCGTGCCCTCACCACTCCACCACCAGATGTAATCAACGTCGGGGTCCGGAGCGCCAAGCTGACGCCACAGGTTGGCGTCGAACTCCCCGCTGATGGCGGTGGGAATGAACGCTGCCTGGTCGACGGTCTTGATCGTGACGTTGATGCCGGCCTGGGCCCACTGCTGCTGCAGCAACTCGACAGCCCGCTGGTTTTCGGGGACCGGCGTCGTCGCCAAGGTGAAGGTGACCTCACCGGGCGTTGAGGGGTCGGCCTTGTACTCGTCAATGAGAGCCTTGGCCTTGGCCACGTCGAACGACGGGTAGTCCGTCTCCACCCGGTACTTCGAGCCGGGGGTGAACACGTTGTTGGCCACGACTGCGACTCCGGCGTTCACCACCTCGTTGAAGGTTTCGGTGTCGGTGGCGTAGGCCAGTGCCTGGCGGACACGCACGTCGTTGAGCGGTGCCTTGTCCAGGTTCAGGAGCACGAACGATTCCTCGGACTCACCACGGTCCTCGACCAGCTGCAACTCGCCGGCTTGTGCTGCGGTGCGCAGCTCTGCGATGACCTCCGGTGACGAGGTGTGCATCATCTGCAACTCGCCAGTGGTCAGGGCGTCCTGACGGGTGCGGACCGCCGGGATCGGACGGAAGGTCACCTGGTCGAGGTAAGGGAGGCCCTCCTGCCAGTAGCTCGTGTTCTTCTCACCGACCCAGGCCTGGTTCGGGGTCCACGACACGAACTTGAACGGCCCGGTCCCCACGGGGGCCCGCACGGTGGCTTCTGAGGTCGCCGGGTCGGTCATCGACGGGGCGACGATGTAGCCGACCTGGCCGGTCAGCGCCGAGGCGAACGCCGCCCACGGGACGCTCGTGGTGACCGCCACGGTGAGGTCGTCGACGATGGCAATGTCGGACACCGGCGCAAGGGCGGGGCCGGTCAGCCCGGACGCCTTGTAGGCGTCGAGGCTGGCCTTCACCGCCGCCGAGGTCAGCGGGGTGCCGTCGTGGAAGGTCACGCCGGAGCGCACCTTGATGGTCCACACGGTGCTGTCTGCGTTGGGGGTCACGGACTCGGCGAGATACGGCTGGGGTTCGCCGCTCGAGTCGAGCGCGGTGAGCGTGTCGAACACGGCCTGAGCGACCATGTGGCCCGAGATGGCGAACCGGTTGATCGTCGGGTTGAACCCGTCGGTCTCCGCCTCGAGGCCATAGGTCACGGACCCACCCGACTTCGGAGCGCCCTCAGGAGCGATGGTGAAGTCGGTGGCGCCCACACCTTGGCTGGTCGGCGTGGCTGACTGATTGTCCGACGCACTCGAGCAACTGGTGGCCAGCAGGGCAGCCACGGCGAGCGTGAGGCCTGCCTTGGCTGCGGTGCTGAACCAGCCGGAGCGACCGGCAATGGCGTTCTCGGTTCCTGACACGACGATGTCCCCCTCTTGTCGTTTCGTCCGGTGGGCTCCCACGCGGATCGCAAAGTGTGCCACAGGACACACCGGTGTGACGCCCTTCGGCGCCGAATTGTCATGCAACTGCCGCACACCGGTCCGTTTCGCTCCCGTTCGCTGGTGCCCTCCGCGCCATCACCGGTGGCCGGGGAGGCCTTGGGTATGCTCCCGGCGCCACGCGAGATGAGACCCGGACCACGGCCGAGGAGCCGCCATGTCAGGCCCCAACACATCCTCTGACCACTCCGCCCCCACGTTCAACGAGGTGTTCGACGGGGTTGCAGACGTCCAGGGATGGATGACGAGAGCCCAAGCCGGTCGACTCTGGGATGCCGCCTGTCGGTTGGAGGCGGGGGACAGCATCGTTGAGATCGGCAGTTTTCACGGACGTTCGGCGATTGTGCTGGCCAGCGCCGCGCCCAAAGGGGTGGTCATGACCACCATCGACCCCCATGCCGGAAACGACCGCGGTCCGCAGGAGATCGAGGGGTACGTCGACGAAGCGGAAGCCGATCACCAGCAGTTCCGCGCCAACCTGCGTCGCGCCGGCGTCGATGACCGAATCACCCACCTCAGGGAGTTCTCCCACGACGCCCACTCCGGAGTCAATGGGGAGATCACCCTGTTGTACATCGACGGTGCTCACCGTTTCGGCCCTGCCCGCGACGACATCGTGAGCTGGGGTCGCCGGGTGTCAACGGGCGGAACGTTGCTCGTCCACGACTCGTTTTCGTCGATTGGCGTGACGCTGGCGCTTTTGGTCACCACCATGGTCAACGGGCGGTTCCTCTACGTCGGCCGCTCCGGTTCGCTCGCCGAGTTTCGGCGTGTTGACCTTTCCGTCGGCCAGCGGGTCGCCAACCTCGTGGGACACCTGGCGCAACTCCCGTGGTTCGTGCGCAACGTCGTGGTGAAGGTGCTGATCAGCGCCAAGTTGGGGAAGCTGGCCCGTCTACTCGGCAGCGACGGCAAGACCTGGCCGTACTGAAGCGTCGGTGCGGCGGACACCCCGCCATACTGACCACATGGCTGGTCAGGCGTTCATCGACACACTGGTTGACATCGTTGGGCCGACCCAGGTCCTCACCAGCGAAGACCTGACCTCGTCGTACGTGCGTGACTGGACCGGCCGGTTCGTCGGGTCGACGCACGCCGTGGTGCGACCAGGCAACGTTGACGAGGTCGCCCGTGTGATGGCGGCGTGTGAAACGGCCAGGATCCCTGTGGTCCCCCAGGGCGGCAACACCGGGCTCGTCGGTGGCGGAGTACCGCGGTCTGGCGAGATCGTCCTGAGCCTCACCCGTCTCGACACGATCGGTCGCGTGGACGTCCACGCACGTGCCGTCACCGTCGGCGCAGGCGCCACCATCGCCGCCGTGCAGCACCACGCCGCACAAGCTGGTCTCGACTACGCCGTGGACCTCGCGAGTCGGGGGTCGGCCACGGTCGGTGGCACCATCGCCACCAACGCCGGCGGTCTGCGGGTCATGCGATTCGGGGCGACCCGCTCCCAGGTGCTCGGCATTGAGGCCGTCCTGTCCGACGGCCGCGTGATCCGTCACCTTGACGGACTCGTCAAAGACAACACCGGGTACGACCTCGGTGGACTGTTGTGCGGGAGCGAAGGCACCCTTGCGGTGGTGACTGCCGCACGGTTGCGACTGGTGCCGCAGCGACCGGAAGTGGCGGTGGCACTCGTCGGCTTTGCGTCCGTGGGTTCGGCGATTGCCGCAGCTGGCGAGTGGTCTGGGGCGGTGGACGGGGTGGAGGCCATTGAGTTCATGACGGCTTCGGGCATTGAACTGGTCGGCCGGCATCTCAACCTCCCGCCACCATTCCCGGTGACGCCTCCGGCGTTGCTTTTGGTGGAGGCTGCCGGGAGGACCGACCCCACCGCAGCCCTTGCCGAGGTCGTCGCCGGCACCCGAGGGGTTGGCGAGGTTGCAGTGGCTGGGGGTCCGGCGGACCGGGGGAGACTATGGCGCTACCGCGAGGCCCATACCGAGGCAATCAACCTTGAGGGGGGGCAGACCACACCGCCCCACAAACTCGACGTGACGCTCCCGCAGGGGTCACTCGCCCAGTTCGTCGAGGAGGTTCCCGCCGTCGTGGCCTCCGTAGCCCCAGCGGCGCACACGTGGCTGTTCGGTCATGCCGGCGACGGCAACGTGCACGTCAACGTCACCGGGGTCGTCGGCGACGGCGACGAGGTCGACGACGCGGTGTTGACCCTGGTGGCGTCCCACGGCGGCAGCATCAGCGCGGAGCACGGCATCGGCACGGCGAAAGTGCGATGGCTGCACCTCAACCGCTCGGCGACGGAACTCGAGGTGTTCCGTTCGCTCCGGGACGCCTTTGATCCCTCCGGCATCCTCAACCCGTCGGTTCTCGTGCCGCGCTGATCAGTCGACCCACAACCCCCGTTGCACCAAAACGTCCCGGAGGACTCCTGGGCGGTCGGTCATGATGGCGTCGACACCAAGGTCGAGGAGTTCGTGCATCTCCCCGGGTTCGTCAATGGTCCACACCTGCACTTCGAGTCCGAAGCGGTGGGCGGTGTCAACGAGGCGTCGGTCCACGATCCTGATCCGTCCCGCCCGCACCGGCACCTGCACACAGTCGCCATCGGGGCGTCCCACAGGCAACCCGAGGCTCGCAGCTCGAAGCCTGGCGACGCCCTTGGGTCCAAGACCGGTGCACAGTTGCGCGCCGAGTCGGGCGCGCAACCTTGCCAGCCGGCGATCTGAGAACGCTCCGACGCACACCCGTGACGTCGCCCCAGAACGCGTGAGGACGTCGGCCAACGGGTCGGTGGCGGCGTCGCTCTTTGGATCAATGTTGAACCGAGCCGCCGGGAAGGCGTCGAGAATCTCTTCGAGGGTGCTGATGCGGCCGGTGGAGCCGTCGGCACCTAGCACCTGTGCGGTGCGGACCTGCGACCACTGGAGGTCGGAGATGTTGCCGGTGCGGTCGGTGACCCGGTCGAGGCTGGCGTCGTGGAAGGCCACGAGCACGCCGTCGGCGGTCAGGTGCACGTCGGTTTCGAGGTACCGGTACCCGAGCGCCACAGCGGCGGCAAAGGCGTCAAGGGTGTTCTCGGGGTAGTCCCCGGCGCCACCCCGGTGGGCAATGGCCAGCGGATGAGGATGGTCGAGGTAAGGGTGGCGGGCAGGTGGCGGAGTGCTCACCTGGCGCACCGTAGTGCGGTCCGACATGGTTTGATGGCGTCCATGATTGACCAGTCGATCAAGCGATGCCTGGGCCAGATGGTGGAGGGTGTGCAGGTCGTGGCCGCCGCCCACGGCGGGACGGTGCGTGCCTACACCTCGCACTGGGTCAGCCAGATCTCCTTCGGTGAACCGATCGTGATGGCCTCGGTCTCGCCACTGCACGACACCTGGCCCCTGATCAGCGACAGTGGGCGCTTCGCCGTCTCGCTTCTCGCCGGTGACCAGATCGAGGAGGGTCAGTGGTTCTCCTACCCGGGCCGCAGGTTCGAGCAACTCATCGACACGTACCTCGAGCCCGTCGACTCGGCCCACGACCAAGGCGAGCCCTGGTGGGTGGTGCGCAACTGCATTGCGTGGCTGGGGTGTGAAGTGTTGTCAATTGGGGAGACCGCCGGGCCGGAGGGTCCACGGCTCGATCACCGACTGGTGTTTGCCCGTGTGGTCGACGTCGGGGAAGGTCGCACCCGTGAACCAGCGCTCGTCTACTCGTCGCGTCAGGGGTGGCGGGTGTCGTCAGAAAAGGCCCGCACCACAGAGGGTGGCTCGGTGCGGGACCGGTTGCTGGCTCGGGTCGATGCCATCCGGGCGGCCGCCGGGGCGCCGCCCCTCGAAGAGGCCGACGACTGATGTCGACGCTGGTGTTGGTGGTGTTGGCGGTGCTTGTGTGCGCCCCCGCCGTGGTGATCGGCGTGCTTCGCAACGAGGGTCGTCGGGCAAGGGATCGGGCGTCGGCGGCAACCGTTCACGTCGACACCGCCGGGGTTCGCCGCGTCCTCGCTGACGGCAGGGTCGAAGAGGTGTCGTGGGCGGAGGCGACCGAAGTCGAGGTGCTGCGCGCGGCGTTCGGCCCACACAAGGCGTCGGGGGGTGTGGTGCTCATCGGTGCCGGACCCGACCGTGGCGCTCTCGTGCCGCTCGATCGGGTGGACGCCACCGGATTGCGCCTTCACCTTGACGCACTCCCGGGTTTCGACCGCCGCGTGTTCGACGAGGCGACCACGGCGTCGGCCCCGTCGCGCACCGTGGTGTGGACCCGCCACCTCAGCGAGGAGTCAGCTGTCGGAGATGACCCGTCTCGTTGATGCTGAGCACCCCGGTGCGGCCCTCGTCGGTGACCGCCACCCGTGAAACGCTGGTGTATCCGGGCTGGAAGAACAAGAGACGGTCAAGACCGAGCACCTGGGACAGGTACACGTTGATCACGCCGCCGTGACACACCACCCCGACCCGCTGGCCGGAGTGGGCGGCGGCGATTGACGACATGGCGTCGAGGACGCGCCCGACGAAGTCGTCGACATCGATGCCGAGTGCGGCGAGGTCGCCACTTGCGAGTGCCCGCCACACCTCGGGCGCCTCAACCCGAAGCTGTTCAACGGGGATGTACGACGATGCATGCCGATCCCACTCGGCCACTCCGTCAATCACACCGGCGTTCAGGCCGGTGGCCACCTCGATGGGAGCCGCAGTCTGACGGGCCCGCATCAGCGGACTTGTGTAGATGGCGTCGAGATGGACCGGGCCGAGGTCGGCGGCCAACGCTTCCGCCTGTTGGACGCCAAGGTCGTCAAGAGGGGGGTCGGCTGGTCCGTCGACGGCGTCGAGTCGGATCGGAAGGCCGTGTCGGATCAGCACCAGTTCCACAAACCGATACTAGGAGTTGGGGGCCTCGCGGTAGGGTGAGGTCATGCAGCGACGGACCAAGGTGGTGGCGACCATTGGTCCTGCCTCGGACTCACCGGAGGTCCTCAAGGCCCTGATGGTGGCGGGAATGGACGTGGCCCGTCTTGGTCTGGCGCACGAAACCCTCGAGATCGCCCTCGCCCGGTTCGACGCCATTCGCAGCATCGCCGCTGACCTCGGACGCGAGGTCGGCATCCTCGCCGACCTGCCCGGACCCAAGGTGCGGGCAGGGCACGTCGAGGGAAACGGCATCGTGCTGCCCGCCGGAGCCATGTTGCGTCTCGTGCCGGGCACCGGCTCGTCGAATGCCAACCTCATCCACGTCGATTACGACAGCCTGCTCGACGACGTCGAACCTGGCGACCATCTGGCCTTCGGGGACGGTGCGGTGGTGGCCGAGGCGGTGGCCAACACCGGCGATGCCCTTGAGGTGCGCATCCTCCACGGCGGCCCGATCAAAGGCCGACCTGGGGTGCACATCCCTTCTGATCGGCTCACCGTGACCGCGCCGACGGATGAAGATCTCCGACTCCTCGACGCCTTCGTCGATCGAGGAGTCGACATGGTGGCGCTGTCGTTCGTCCGCAGCGCCCACGACGTTCGGCGTATCGGAACCGTGCCCCACCCCGAAGGTCCCCTCGTGGTTGCCAAGATCGAGACCCGCGCAGCGGTCGACAACCTGAGCTCGATCATTGAGGTGGCCGGGGCGATCATGGTGGCCCGGGGGGACCTTGGCGCCGAGTTCCCCATCGAAGAGGTTCCACACCTCCAAAAGAAGATCATCGGGCAGTGCATCGCGTTGGGCCGACCGGTGATCACCGCCACCCAGATGTTGGAGTCGATGGTCACCGCTCCGTCACCCACGCGCGCTGAGGCGTCCGATGTTGCCAACGCCGTGTTCGACGGGTCGTCGGCGTTGATGCTCTCAGCGGAGTCCGCCGTGGGGGCCGATCCGGCCAATGCCGTGGCCACGATGGCCCGCATCGCCCGGCGTGCCGACCAGGAGTTCGACTACGAACGCTGGGCCAACACCGTGGCCGTGTACCACCGTGAGCAGATCGCACGCGGCTCAATGGACGATGCCGTGACCAACACGATGTCGATGGCGGGTTGGCGGGCGGCCACCGACACGAAAGCCGCTGCCATCTTGTGCATCTCACGGACCGGGTTCACCGTGCGCTCGATCGCGCGTTTCCGTCCCGAGGCCCCGATCCTCGGGTTCTCCACTGACGAGCGGACCTGCCGGCAGCTGACCCTGAGTTGGGGGGCGTCGCCCTATCTCCTGCCCGCCGACACCAGCCCCGACAACCAGGTCGACCGGGCCATCGCCGCGGCGCTGGAGCGGGGACTGGTGCGATCCGGTGACCTTGTGGCGGTGCTCCACGGTTCGGACTACTACCCCGGCCAGGCCACCGACACGGTGCGACTCGTCGGCATCCCGTGAGCGCTGACCTCTCTGCGGAGGGGCCGCTTGAGATCCACCGCCGCCACGGCGAGCCGGTGACGCCCTCCACGCCGATTGTCGTGTTCGTCCACGGCGCTGCCGACCGTGGTGCCGCGTTCGCACGTGTGGGTCGTGAACTCCCCGACATGGATGTCGTCCGTTTCGACCGTCGCGGGTACGGACGCTCGCTCGACAAGGGGGTGCGCCGTGTCCGCAGTGGCGCAGAGGTCTTGGCCGATGCCGTGGGAGACCTCATCGTGGTCATCGGGTCGGCGCGAGCCGCTGCGGTGGTCAACGGGGGAGCGCCGCTGATCGTCGCGGGCCACTCCATGGGTGCCCTCATCGCGCTCGCCACGGCGGTGGAGTCCCCCGAACTGGTCAGCGGCGTGGTCGCATGGGAGCCACCGATGCCGTGGGAGTCGTGGTGGCGTCCCTCGGGCACGACCCAACGTTCCTCGTCGGTCACCCCGGTGCCCGACGGTGTCCCCGGTGGTGACGAGCGTCGCAGGCGAGGCGCTGCGGCGATGGAGTCGTTCCTCCGCCAGCGTCTCGGTGACGCCCACTGGGAGTCGCTTCCCGCTGGCATTCGTCGCACCCGGGAAGCAGAAGGGCTCGCACTCGTTGACGACATGGTGGCAGCCCGTGCCGCCGAGGCCATCGAGTTTGGCGCAGTGTCGGTCCCGGTGGTGCTCGGTGTTGGGACTGCGACCGAGGCCCGCCACGTCCGGGCGGTCACGGCGATGACATCGCTCATCACGGGGGCGAACGTGGTGTCGGCACCAGGCGCAGATCATGGCGCCCACATCACTCACCCGGGTGTCGTTGCCGCAGCAGTGCGTGAGTGTGTCGGTAGCATTCGGCCATGAGCGAGTCACAACCCATCGGCCTTGCCGCAAGCGGCCCACCCGAAACTGCGTTGCCGTCCGAGGACCCGGAGTTCCTCGCCGCCCTTCGCTCGGCTCTCGAAATGGGCGACGGGGACCGGCGACCAGCGATCGGGGAGGTGGTGGCCCGTTGGCCGCGTCTGTCGCTCGGTTGGGCGGCGTTGGGCGACACCGCTTCAACCACCATCGATGCCTACGCTGCGTATCGTGTCGGCTACCACCGTGGTCTTGACCTGCTGCGGGGAAGCGGGTGGCGGGGGAGCGGCTACGTGCGGTGGATGCACGAAGGGAACCGCGGGTTCCTGCGGTGTTTGGACGGTCTGGGGCGCACCGCGGGTCTGATCGGCGAGCGTGACGAACAGGAACGCTGCGCGCTGTTCCTGGTCCAGCTCGATCCCTCCTGGCCGCCGCCGGAGATGGCGGACGGCTGACCCACCGCCTAGCGGAGTGACGGACGGCTCTAGAGTGCGGTCATGACCTCAGAGCGCTTCCCCCACTCAGGCGTCCCGGCCGCCGACGTCTTGTCCACGCTGGCGGAAATGCGCGGTGGCGACCTCGACTGGCGCAGCGGACGGTCGTTCAGCTTGGTGTACAACCCTGACGACCCCGAGCTCGAACACCTCGTCGAGCAGGTCGGGACGTCGTTCCTCCATGAGAACGGTCTCAACCCGTTCAAGTACCCATCGCTGCAGCAGATCGAGGCGGACATCGTCTCGGCTGCCACGGCGTTGGTCCACACCGAGCCGATGGCAGGGTCGTGTACCTCTGGCGGTACCGAGAGCCTCTTTCTCGCCGTGTACACGGCGCGTGAGGTGGCACGATCCGAACGCGGCATTGATCACCCCACCGTCGTGGCCGCCGAGACGGTGCACCCGGCGGTGGCCAAGGCCTGCCACTACCTCGGCCTCGAGCTCGTCCGCACCCCCGTCGCCGCCGATCTGCGGGCCGACCCCGAACGCATCGCTGCCGCCATTGACGACCGCACCGCCCTCGTGGTGGGGTCGGCGCCCTGCTACCCCTACGGAGTGATCGACCCCATTCCCGCCATCGCTGCGATCGCTGCGTCGCGCGGCGTCCTGTGCCATGTGGACGCCTGCCTCGGTGGGTGGATGCTGCCGTTCATGGAGCGACTGGGGCATCAGGTCCCACCGTGGGATTTCCGGGTCGAGGGGGTGACCTCGATTTCCGCCGACGTGCACAAGTACGGCTACGCCTTCAAGGGCGTGTCGACCGTCTTGTACCGGGACCCGGCGATGGTTCGTCGGCAGTGGTTCCTCTACTCGGACTGGCCGGGAGGCCTGTACGGCTCGCCGACCACGGCCGGCACCCGACCTGCGGCGGCAATGGCCGGTGCGTGGGCCGCCATCCGATTCCTTGGGGAGGAGGGCTACATGACGAAAGCCTCCCAGGTCATGGAGGCGACCGCCGGGTTCACCGCTGGTATCAACGCCATTGACTCCATGGCGGTGCACGGCGATCCCGACATGTCGGTGTTCGAGTTCGGGTCGGATCGGTACGACACGTTCGCCATTGGTGACGTGATGGATGACCGCGGCTGGAACCTTGATCGTCAACCCGGCGGGTTGCACGCCATGTTGTTCCCCTATCACCGTCACGTGATCGACGAGTTCTGCAGTGACCTCGCCGAGGCGGTCGCCAACCACGGTGAAAGCCGCGGCAAGGCCGCCACCTACGGCGGTGTTGCGCCCTGAACCACCACGGTCCGTTCGTTGCGGCGGTGCTCTGTGGTGGAGCGTCGCGTCGCATGGGTCGCAACAAGGCGTTCGTCGAGATCGGTGGTCGACCCCTTGTGCTGCGGGTCGTGGAACGGGTGCGCCAAGCCGGCGCCTCACGCGTGGTCGCCGTCGGGGCAGATGACCGACTCTCCTCGCTCCTCGAATCGCACGGGGTGTCCACCACCTCGGACCGGTGGCCCGGTGAGGGTCCGGCTGGTGGGGTGATCACCGCGCTCGCCGCGTCCGACACCGACGCCTCCACCGTGGTCCTCGTGGTCGCCTGCGACCACCCCGACCTGGTCCCCGCCGACCTGGCGCTTTTGGTCTTGGCGGTGCAAGACGGCGCGCCCGCTGCTGTGGCCGTGGCCGGTGGTGCCGCCCATCCAACGGTCGGGGCCTGGCGTGCTTCGACGTGTCTTGACGCTGCGACCCACTGGTTCGCCGCAGGTGGACGAACCATGGGTGGACTCCTTGAGGCCGTCGGTGGGGTGCACGTCGAGGTCGATGAGCGCACGGCGCACGATGTGGACACCCCCGAGGATCTCGTCTCGGGGTACGCTTTGGGGGTGAGTGACCCCGAAGAGATCCCCGTCGTTGACGTCACCGTCCTGTCTGGTCTCGTCGTCGACGGGGTGCGACTCGTCGACGTCCGCCAGCCTGACGAGTACGCCGAAGGCCATGTGCCCGGAGCAGTGCTGATCCCACTGGCCGATGTTCCCGAGCGGGTCGACGAGTTCGGTGGGGATGGACCGGTGTACGTGGTGTGTCGTTCGGGTGGCCGAAGCGCCAGTGCCGTGACGTTCCTGCGGGCTCAGGGTCTTGACGCCATCAACGTGGCGGGTGGAACCATGGCCTGGATCGAGGCCGGGAACGCTGTCGTGAGTGGCGACAGCCCACGGTGAGCACATCTTCGTGAGCCACCCCGACGACCAAGGCCCCACACTCATCACGTCCGATGCCGCCCTCGCCGGGGTGGTGGACACGTTGGCGGGCGAGTCCGAGTTCGCCATTGACACCGAGTTCCATCGGGAGCGGACGTACTTCCCGCAACTGGCGTTGGTGCAGTTGGCCTGGCCGGGTGGGCTGGTGCTCGTCGACCCACTCGCCGTGGACATCGCTGGGCTGTCGCCGTTGTTCGACTCGGCCTCCACGGCGGTGTTCCACGCCGCCGACCAGGACCTCGAAGTTCTCGATTACGCCGTGGGTGCGGTGCCCGCCGTGATGTACGACACCCAGGTGGCGGCCGGATTCCTCGGGTTGTCCACCCCCTCGCTCGCCACGCTGTGCGAGCGGGTGGTGGGGGTGAAGCTGGCCAAGGCGGAACGTCTCACCGACTGGATGGCGAGGCCGCTTGGGGCCAAGCAACTCGACTACGCCGCCTCCGACGTCGCCCACCTCCTCGAGGTTCGGTCGGTGCAGACGTCGGAGTTGACCGACCTTGGACGACTGCAATGGGCGATTGACGAAATCGAGCTTCGGCGTCAGCGAGGACGTTCGGTGCGCGACCCCGACGATGCGTGGCTTCGGATCAAGGAGGCCCGGAGTCTGCGTGGACGTGACCGCAGCGTGGTGCGCGAAGTCGCAGCGTGGCGTGAACGAAGGGCGGCTGAGGTCAACCAGCCGGTCCGGTTCGTGTTGCCGGACATGGCGGTGGTCACCATTGCCCAACGGGTCCCCGCCACTCGTGACGAGTTGGCGTCAATCAGGGGTGTGGACGGCCGCCACACCGGTGGCGGGGCCGCCGAAGGCATTCTCGGGGCGGTTCGGCGTGGCCTTGACGCTCCTGCACCCCCCAGCGGCCAGGCGCCGCCCGAGCTCGACCGGGCACTGCGTCCCGCCGTGGCGCTGGTGACCGCCTGGATCAGTCAGCTCGGCCGGGACCTCTCGATCGACCCGTCGCTGCTGGCCACACGCTCCGACATTGAGTCGTTGCTGCGTGGGGATGAGGATGCCCGGTTGCGCGAAGGCTGGCGGGCGGAGCTCATGGGGGAGCGAATTCAGGATCTGGTTGCCGGACGGGCCGCACTGGCCTTTGAAGGCGACGGGCAGCTGGTGCTCGAGGATCGCCGCAAGGACTGAGCCGGCCTAGATGGCGATGGCGATCCCAGCCACTGCCAGCACAGCCAGCGCCACGAGGCCGTAGCGCACGTCGCCGAGCCTGAACCACCGAGCCACCAGCCAGCCCACCCGCACGAGCGGGGCGCCGATGAGTACCACCAGTGCGGCGGTCGCCACCGCCGTGTCGGGCCCGTCGGGGAGCAGGATCGCCAACAGCGCCAGACTGGTCGCCAGCGTGACCAGCACGGTGAGAAGCACAGCCGTCGTTCGTTGTCGCCGGATTCGGGCGGTGTGCATCGGTCCCGGATCGTCGGGCCCGATGCGTTCGCCCTCGTCGCTACTCACCGCACCACCAGGATGACCGCCACGGCGGCGAGCAACACCGCAATGACCCGTCGGGTAGTGGTCGGGGCGAGCCTGGCGCTGACCCGGGTGCCCACGACCCCACCGATGACCGCGCCGATGATGACTGCGCTGGTGGCGGCGAGGTCCACACGCCCCTGACGCCAGTACACAATGAGGCTCACAGCAGCAGTCACCCCGACCGTGAAGGTGCTGGTGGCGGCGGCGACCTTGATGGGAACCCGCATGACTTCCCGCATCACCGGGACCTTCATGAAGCCCCCACCGACCCCGGCGAGTCCGGACACGAGGCCTGCGACCGACATCAGGGACAGTGCGGCGGGTACCCGCTTGGCCTCATAGGGGACGACCTCGTCTCCGAGTCGATAGGCGCCACTTAGTGTCCCGGGCCACTCGCCACCGAGTTCACCTCCGAACGACGCCTGAGGGAGGTTGTAGGGGGCGGTCGGTCGGGCTGCGGAGATGGCGGCGAGCAGGGCGACGGCGGCGAGCACCCAGGTGAGGGCCTCGGCGCTCACCCGATCCCCAATGGCGGCGCCCACGACCGCCCCGACGACGGCCACGACCTCGATGGTGACCCCGATCCGCTGATGCACCAGCCCCGCCCGAATCTGGGGGGCGCCCGCTGCGAGCGATCCGGCGACCACCGAGGTGGCGCCAAGGGGGACGGCGACGAGGGGGTCGACTCCGGCGAGGACCAGCACCGGGACCAAGAACAGCGCACCGCCCAAGCCGCCGAGGGTGCCCAAAAACGCACTCCCCGTAGCGAACAGGATGAGAGCGGCCACAGCGGGCATCTCAGCGGGTTACCCGGATCGGGGACAGGGCGGGACCGGCCACCCAATGAGTGTAGGACCCCATGTCCTGCGGCCCGTTACGGGGATGTTGGTGCGCTGAGAGGGCGCAGTTGGCGGCGAGGGGTCGCAGTGGCGGTAGAGTGGGGCCAACACCGGGAGCCGGACAGGAGAGTGCGCGGTGAAGAAGGGTCGGCATCGCCGCTTCGAAGAGGCCAGGGCCCTGAAGCGCACCACTATCGATCTCGAAGACCTCCTCGGCGGGCGTCCTCCCGAGCCCTGCCCCGAGTGCGACTGCGAGCCCGGCACGGCCCACGCCTCTTGGTGCCGGTTCGAGGAGTCCGACGAGACCGAGGACTGATCAGTCCCGGGTTCTCAGCGCCGGGTGGGGGAGCAGCCGCACCGGCACCGCATCACTTGCCGGCGCCTCCCGACCCCTCAAGTGCTCAGCCAGCGCGTCGTAAGGTTCCTGGCCGACGAGTTCAATGATCTCGTCGGCGAGTGTGCGCCACACCGGTTCGCCGTGACCATCACCAAATGCCTCCGGTGACTCGGTGCACCACCAGTTGAAGTCCTCGCCACCTTCACCCCAATCCCGACGCTTCCATTCGGTGAGCATGTAGGTGAGATGACCGGCGTCGCTGTGATGGAAGTCAAGGCGTAGCGGAACCTGCCAGCACACCGCCGGCTTCACGTCGAGTGGCCGCTTGCCGGTCTGGAGCGCCATGAGGTGCAACGCGCATCCCGCCCCTTCCGAAAACCCGGGTCGATTGAGGAAGATGCAGGCACCGTCATGGGTTCGGGTGACCCAGTCGTTCTCCTTGTTGCGATGGATCGGGTCGCCGAGCGCATCGGCCACCCCCTTGAGTTGCCACTGGGCCTCGGTCAACTCACCGGCGAACTTGCGGACCTTCTTGCGGTCGGCCTTGTCGAGAAGGTGGGCGCCATGCGAACAGCAGCCACGCTCGAGTTCGGGGGCGGGCTCGGCGGCGATACCGGGACAGCCCCTCCCATAGATGCAACTCCATGAACTCGACAGGAACGTCAGGTCGAACAGGTAGGTCTCATCACCAACGTCAACGGAAAACCACTCGTGTGCATCATCGGCAGCCATTGCCGGGCACCCTAGTGCGCGCCCATGGTGGCCAATGACACCGTGACACGCCCGTCGGCGGTCGTGTCTGCGACAATGACGACATGGCTGGCGAGTTCGACGACCTTCGACATCGACTTGAGGCGATCAGCGAAGAACTCGCCGACCTCGCCATGGCGCGTCTGCGGGACTCCATCGACGCCGGCGGCCACGAGCTCCCCGTCGACGAGAAACTGCTGACCCGGGCGCGTCGCGCCGTTGACAAGGCGGCGTCACTGCTGGCACGCACCGACGGACGAGTGCCCGACGACGAGATGTGACACTCAGCCGGTGGTCACCGGCGGGTTCACCGGCCCGTACAGGGTCGTCCTCTGTTCCACAGGCCGCCCCAGGGGGGCAACGATGCCGGCGAAGTCGCCCGGCTCCATGGCCTGACCGTGGGCGGCGCCGGCTGCACGCGAGATGTTCTCGTTCACGAGCGTTCCACCGAGGTCGTTCGCTCCGCACGACAGCGCCTGCCGGGCGCCCTCAACGCCGAGTTTCGGCCACGACACCTGCACGTTGGCGATGAGGTCCCGGTAGGCGATGCGACCCACGGCGTGCATCAACAGCGCCTCACGGAACGTCGGTCCACGACGGGCCCGCTTCTGGAGGTAGATGGGTGCGCCGGGATGAACGAAGGGGAGCGGCACGAACTCGGTGAAGCCGCCCGTGAGGCGCTGGAGGTCACGAGTGCGGACCAGATGTCGGGCCCACGAGACTGGCTGTTCCACGTGTCCGAACATGATGGTCACGTTGGAGCGGAGTCCGACGAGGTGAGCGGTGCGGTGGGCCTCAAGCCATTCGTCGGTGGTGATCTTGTCCGAACAGATGATCTCTCGCACCGGGTCGTCGAGGATCTCGGCCGCGGTCCCCGGAAGACTGGCGAGTCCGGCCTCCTTCAGACGGGTCAGGTAGGTGGCGAGATCCTCACCAAGGCGCCGGGCGCCCTCGGTGACCTCGAGGGCGGTGAACCCGTGGACGTGAACCGACGGCACGGCAGCTTTCACCGCCCGGGTCACGTCGATGTAGTAGTCGCCGTCGAAGTCGGGGTGGATGCCGCCCTGAAGACAGACCTCGGTGGCGCCCGAGGCCACCGCCTCGGCGGTGCGTTCCGCAATGTCGTCAAGGGTCAGCAGGTACGGTGTGCCGCGCAGGTTGAGCGACAGCGGGCCCTTGGAGAATCCACAGAACCGGCACTTGAACGTGCACACGTTGGTGTAGTTGATGTTTCGGTTGTGGACCCAGGTCACGGTGTCGCCTACAGCGTGGCAGCGGAGGTCGTCGGCGAGGTCGCACACCTCGTGGAACTCGGGACCGCGGGCGGAGAACAGCGTGACCAGTTCATCCACCCCGGCCTCACTTCCGGCGGCCACCCCTGCGATCACGTCACGGACGCGGCTGTGTCCACGGTGGGCGCCGAGGTCGGCAACGACGCTCAGCACGCTCGGGGGCGCAGTCGCTCTCGGTGCTTCGCGCAGCGGTGGTGGCGCCTCGGTGCCTCCCGAGTACCACACGGTGGAACGCGGTCCGAGATGGATGACCTCAACCCCGTCGTCGACCTGCTCGGGGGACGCCGGGGTCAACTGCTGCACGAACAGGGCGCCGGGATCGTCACGACCGAGGCCCTCGGCGTCGGATCGGTCCATCACAGCGAAACGGAGCGACTCGTCAAGGAAGCGTTCGGGGTTCTGGGCGTACTCGGGGTAGATGGTGAGCCGGGGAGCGAGGGTGAATCCCTTCCGCTCGGTGACCTCCCGTAACCGATCGATCGCGGGCCAGGGCCGTTCCGGGTTCACGTGGTCGGCGGTCACCGGTGACACCCCGCCCCAGTCGTCGATGCCGGCGTCGAGCAACCGACCGAAATCATCGGCGAGGTTCGGCGGGGCCTGGAGGTGGATGTCGGGAGGAAGGATGAGTCGCGCGGCAGCAATGGTCCGGAGGTGTTCAGCGGGGTCGCACGCTGGGGCGTCGTGCATTGCCGTGCCGGGTTTGGGCAGGAAGTTCTGGACAATGACCTCCTGGACGTGGCCCCAGCGGCGATGGCTCGCAGCGATGGCTTCAAGCGCCTCCACACGATCGGCCATGGTGTCGCCAATGCCGACGAGGATGCCGGTGGTGAACGCAATGCCGAGTCGTCCCGCCTCCTCGAGGGTGGCGAGGCGACGCTCGGGGACCTTGTCCGGTGCCCCACGGTGACAGTCGAGATCGGCCAAGGACTCGATCATCATCCCCTGGGAAGGGGCGACGGCACGCAGGGTGGCGAGGTCCGAAGTGCCAAGTGCCCCGGCGTTGGCGTGAGGAAGCAGTCCCGTCTCGGCCAGCACCAGTGCGCACATGGCGGCGAGATATTCGACCGTTGACCCGTAACCGTTTGACGTCAGCCACTCGCGGGCGACGGGGTACCGCTCCTCGGGGGCTTCACCAAGGGTGAACAGCGCCTCGTGACAGCCTGACCGGGCGCCGTGTCGCGCGATGTCGAGCACCTGGGCTGGGCTGAGGAACGGTTCAGCCACCCGGGCCGGCGGCTGGGCGAACGTGCAGTAGCCACACCGATCCCGGCACAGCATGGTCAGGGGGATGAAGACCTTGGGCGAGTAGGTCACCCGATTGCCGAACTGGGCATCACGGACCGCGGATGCCGCAGCGAACAACTCCTCGTCCGTCCCGCCGAAGGGGGCACCGAGATGTGCGGGCCACACGCTGGACGGCGAGGTCATGGGCGCAATGTAGCCGCCAACCCGCAATGACAGTCACCAGTTGGCGCCGACGACGTGGGGTGCCGCCGGCCACCACCCATGGTCAGGAGCGCAGTTGTGCGGCGCGTCCATCAAGGACGCCGAGCAGCTCGTCGAAGGACTTGGTGAACGCCGTCACGCCTTCCGCCTCGAGCAGGCTCGTGACCTCATTGAGATCGACCCCCAGGCCCTCGATGGCGGAAAGGGTGCTGCCGGCCTCGTCGGGGTCGACGTCGACGGTTCGCGCCACCGTGCCGTGATCCTCGAAATCGGCGAGCGTGGTGTCCGGAATGGTGTTGACGGTGTCGGGCCCGATCAGGGTGTCGACGTAGAGCGTGTCGGGGTAGTCGGGGTTCTTCGTCGAGGTGGACGCCCACAGCGGGCGCTGCACCCGAGCGCCGCGCTCGACGAGCGCCTCCCAGCGGGGCCCACTGAACGCCTCGAGGAACACCTGGTAGGCGACACGGGCGTTGGCCACCGCCGCTCGGCCCTGCAGTGCCAACGCTTCCGGCGTGCCGATAGCCCCCAGACGCCGATCAACCTCCGTGTCGACCCGCGAGATGAAAAAGGAGGCGACCGAGGAGACTGCCGTGAGATCGCCGGGATGCGCCTCGAGGCCTTGGAGGTAGCTCTCGATGACCTGGGCGTACCGGTCGACGGAGAACAGCAATGTCACGTTCACGCTGATGCCCTCGGTGATGGCCGTGGTGATGGCAGGAAGACCTTCAGCCGTGCCGGGGATCTTCACCAACAGGTTCGGGGCGTCGATCACCTGGTGGAGGTGGCGGGCTGCGGCGATGGTGCCGTCGGTGTCATGGGCAAGGCTGGGGGCCACCTCGACGGACACGAACCCGTCGGCACCGCCGCTTGACTCGTGGACCGGCGCAAGGATCCCGAGGGCGCTGCGGATGTCGGTGGTCACAAGGTCCCAGTAGGCGTCGTCGATGCTCGTCCCCGACGCCACGAGGTCCCCGAACTGTTCGTCGTAGTCGCTGGTGGACTCGATGGCCTTTTGGAAGATCGTCGGGTTCGAGGTCAGGCCGCGCACACCTCGGTCCACCCATCGCTCCAGTTCGCCGCTGGTCACCCATCCCCGTCGCAGGTTGTCGAGCCACGGGCTCTGGCCCTGCTCGAGATGGAGGTCGTGAAGTCGGCCCATGGCGTGCTCCCTGTGCGTCGAGGCGTTCGGGGTGAAGTGTGCCACCCGCTCCGCACAGTGTGGCGCAACTCCGAGGGTCGCTGCGGCGACCCCCAGTCAGGCGGGAGGGGACGGGTGCGCCGTCGTCAGTTCACGAGAGCGGTGACGGCGTTGACCACGGCCTCGACGTTGATGCCGAGGTTCGTCATCGCCTCGTCGCCCGGCGCTGAGGACCCGAACCGGTCGATGCCGACCGATACGTCCGCCCACTTCGACCACCCGAACGTCGAGCCTGCTTCCACCGACACCACCGGGACCCCGAGTGGGAGGACCTCACGCCGGTAGTCGGCATCAGCGGCGTCGAACAGATCCCATGACGGCATCGACACCACACGGACGGCGATGCCGGCGTCACCGAGGCGCTCGGCTGCGTCCACGGCGAGTTCAAGCTCAGAACCGGACGCCACCACGATGGCTGAGGGCTCAGCGTCGGGTTCCCGCAGGACGTAGGCGCCGTGGCGCACGCCCTCTGCGTTGGCTGTCCCGTCGAGAACGGCGAGGTTCTGGCGGCTCAGGATCAGCCCTACGGGCCCGTCGTGGTCGACCGCCACCCGCCATGCCATTGCCGTCTCGTTGGCGTCACCGGGTCGGATGAGGCACAGGCCCGGCATCGACCTGAGCGAGGCGAGTTGTTCGATGGGCTGGTGGGTCGGACCGTCCTCGCCGACCCCGACCGAGTCGTGACTCCACGAGTAGATGACGTGCGCCCCACTGAGGGCGGCGAGGCGGACGGCCGGGCGCATGTAGTCGGAGAAGATGAAGAACGTGCCTCCGACGGGCAACACACCACCATGCAGCGCCATGCCGTTCATGGCGGCACCCATGGCGTGCTCACGCACCCCGTAATAGAGCATGCGCCCTTGCCGGTCGGTGCTGCTGAACGCGGCGTGGCCACTGACCGCCACCCCGGTGTTCCCGGTCAGGTCGGCGCCGCCGACCACAAGACCGGGAACCTGGTCCATGATGGCGTTGAGGCAGTCCTTCGATGCCACACGTGTTGCCACCTTTGCCCCGGGTTCCCACACCGGCAGGGCTTCATCCCAACCCGGTAGTCCGCGGCCGTCGAGGCAGGCAGCGAGCGTGTCCCGGTCTCCGTCCCAGGTGGCGCGGCGCTGTTCCCATGCCTCGCGCTCGGCGGCGCCGCGAACACCGAACTGTCGGGCGTGGTCCAACACGTCATCGGGAACCCAGAACGACTCCTGCGGCGGAATCCCGAGGATCTCCTTGGTGCGGGCGATCTCGTCAGGGTCGAACGGGGATCCGTGCGCGTCTGGGGTGTCGACGTACTTCGGCGACGGGTGACCAATGTGGGTCTGCAGGACGATGAGGCTGGGTCGGTCGGTGACGGCCATCGCCCCGCGGATCGACGCCTCAATGGCATCGAGGTCCTCGCCGACGTCGCCTGGTTCCTCGACGTGCCAACCGTAGGAGCGGAAACGGGCCGCAGCGTCGTCGGTGAGGGCGAGATCGGTGGACCCGTCGATGGTGATCCGATTGTCGTCGTAGATCACGACGAGTCGCCCCAGGCCCAGGTGGCCTGCGAGGCTCGCTGCCTCGTGACTGATGCCCTCCATGAGGTCACCGTCTGACGCGATGACGAAGGTGTGATGGTCGAACAACCCGGGTCCGAAGCGGGCTCGCAACGACTCCTCGGCGATCGCCATTCCGACGGCGTTGGCGATGCCCTGTCCGAGGGGGCCGGTGGTGACCTCAACGCCGGGCGTGTGGTGAACCTCGGGGTGGCCCGGGGTCAGGCTGTCCCACTGCCGGAAGTTGCGGAGGTCATCGAGGCTGATGTCGTATCCGGTGAGATGGAGCATTGAGTACAGCAGTACCGAGGCGTGACCGCACGACAGGACAAAGCGGTCACGGTCAGGCCACGTGGGGTCCTTGGGGTCGAAGCGCATGATGCGACCCCACAGCACGTAGGCGAGGGGGGCGAGGGCCATGGCGGTGCCTGGGTGGCCGGAGTTGGCCTCCCTCGGCATGTCCATGGCGAGTCCTCGCACCGCGGCAATCGTCCGCGCTGCTTCGACATCAACACCGTTCCCCACCGCTTCGCTCACTGCCACTCCCACCCGTTGTAACTCCGGATCAATCGCCGGGCGCACCCTAGCCGAGCCTCTGGACGTGTCTGTGGTGACGGGTCGGACCGACGACGATGAGCGCGGCTGCCCGCCGGTGAACGAAGGTTGCCCCGGCTACGGGGGCGATGACCGCCTCGACAGGAATCGAGATCGATGCGGCGATTCCGCCCGGGCGCGGGATGGCGGGCAGCGGTGTATCGGTGATCACGATTGCGCCGGCGGCACCGTGGGGGGCGAGGGTTGTCGCCGCCGCTGCGAGATTCGTCTCGAGCGTGTCCGGGTTGGCCACGAGGAACTGCACGACGGCACCGAGCGGGATCGGTTCGGCGACGACTACCGCGCCCTGGGAGCGGCGCACCCCGAGGACGTCGGTCGGTACGAGATCAGCGGCGGACCAGTCCATGAGGCGTTCATCAACCAGGCGGCCGAGCATCAGGCCACCCCGTGCCGCCATGCGCCCGGAATCGCCGAGGCCGCCGATCAGGCGTTCAAGGCGTTCGGTGGCACGTTCGCCGGCGAGCGACGTGAGGGCGTCGGCCGATACCCCGGTGACCACCATCGGGTCGCCCACGGGTCGCCACTGCGGGCACAGGCGCCCCCGAGCCCGACCGATACGGGTCGCCCACGCCGCTGTGTCCTTGTCACCGAGCGGGCCGAGCCCGCCGAAGACCTCGGCGGGGCTGCCGAGGGCACCGTCATGGACCGACCGAGTGAGTGGGTCATCGCCCATGACGAGTGTCACGCCGGGGTGGTCCACGCTGGGTGAGGTGCCTGTCGGTGAGGGCGCCAACCGGGCGGCGAACAGCGTGAGCGACGCCTCGGCATTGGCGACCCGATCCGCCACCGCAAGGGGAGCGGTGCGGGGCCGGAGTGCCGCCTCCAGCGCCCCCAGCGCGCTCTGCATCATCTCGCTGTGGGCGCCACGGGAGACGACCACAGCGAGATCCGGCTCGTCACCGAGGTGCTCGATGATCTCCCCGACCACCTCACCAAGCGCAGCTGCAGCGATCGGGTGGTAGGACTCCGCCGCCCAACACTGGGTGGTGTCGGTCACCCCTCGGTGTCGTTCACAGGGGGGAGGAGGGTCAGTGGAACCGAGGTGACCGGACCAAGGTCGATGCGGCACTGGGCCTCAATGGTGTCGTAGTCGGTGAAGGTCAATTCGGCGCGCACGAGTCGGTAGTTGAACCGGCCGGGCTCGACCTGCAGTGGTTGCACGTTGCGGGCGACCTGTTCACCGTTGCGTTCGTACACCACCTCGAGCGCAGCCGTACCCGGATGGTTCACGGGGCAATGGACCAACACGACGAGGTGAGGCTCAATGGTGACGGGAACGGGCTGGGGGGAAGCGAGTGAGAACTGGACGCCACGCAGATCTAGACGGGTGGACGGGCCCGAAACCTGACGGACCTCGATGTCGTCGATGAATACTGCGGCGAGAATGTTCATGGAGGGGACATTACCGGGGCGCGATTCGGGAATTGGACCGAGGCTCTAGGGTTAACGATGTGGCAACCTCGAACTCGTCGGTGCGCAGGACCCTGTCTGAGGAGAAGTCCAAGGAGCTTTTGGCTCCATGTGGGGTTCCGCTGCTCGCTGAGCGCGTGGTCACCAGCCCGGGGGCTGCGGGGGCCGCAGCGGTCGAGCTGGGGTTCCCCGTCGTGGCCAAGTTGTGCGGCGACAACATCGCCCACAAGACCGAGCGAGGGTTGGTTCGTCTCGGACTTGGTGACGAGGCTGCGGTCCAACGAGCTGCGACGGAGTTACTCGACGCAGCCCGCCCCGAGGACGGACAGGTCGGGGTGTTGGTCGCCCCCATGGTCCATGGGGCACGGGAGCTCATCGCCGGGGTGACCCACGACCCCCAGTTCGGGCCCACCGTGATGGTTGGCATCGGCGGTGTGTTCGCCGAAGCGCTCGGTGACGTCGCCTTCCGGCTGCTGCCCATCACCCGCACCGATGCTGAGGAGATGCTCGAGGACCTCACCAACCAGGTGCTGCTGGGTCCATTCCGAGGAGAGCCGGCCGTTGACCGACCCGCAGTGGTCGAGGTGTTGCTTGGCCTTTCGGAACTCGTGGCCACCCACCCCGAAGTCGTGTCAGTGGACCTGAACCCGCTCATCATCGTGGACGGACGTCCCGTGGCGGTTGACGCGCTCGTTGAGATCGAGGGGTGAGGGCGATGTCTGTCGAACACTTCGAGCGACTGTTCAACCCGAAGGGTGTCGTTGTGGTGGGAGCCTCAACCCACCCCGGCAAATTCGGGTTCGTCGCCCTGCACAACATTCTCGCCAATGGTTACAAGGGGAGAGTCTTCGCAACGAACCGCGACGGCGCTGAAGTGCTCGGGGTGCAGACGCTCACCTCCTTGGACGACCTGCCCGCCGGCGAGGTCGACCTCGCGTTCGTGTGCACTCCGGCGGCGACGAACCTCGAGGTGCTGTCGCAACTCGCCGACCGTGGGGTCGCCACCGCGTTCATTGCTTCGGCTGGGTACGGCGAGGCGGGGGAGGAGGGCCGGGCAGCGCAGGCGGCTCTGGTCGCCGCCGCCACCGAACTCGGCATCATGGTCGTCGGGCCGAACGGACAGGGACTGGTCTCCACCCCTGCGAACCTGTGCGCCCAGATCGTCGCCCCGTACCCGCCTGCGGGACGGATCGGCATTGTGAGCCAGTCAGGGAACTTGGTGTCGTCATTCATGAACTACGCCGTCGCTTCTGGCGTCGGGGTGAGCCGGGCCATCTCGGTGGGGAACGCCGCCGCGGTGGGGGTGTCCGACGTGCTCGAGTACCTGGCGACCGACCCGCACACCTCAGTCGGTCTCGTCTACGTGGAGGGAATCGAGGACGGGAGGCGGTTCTTCACGGCGTTGCGCGCAGCGTGTGAGCGCATGCCGGTGGTGTTGGTCAAAGGGGGAGCGACCGACAGTGGGAGTCGGGCTGCGGCGAGTCACACCGGTTCGCTCGCCACCGATGATCGGGTGTTCGACGGCATGTGCCGTCAGGCCGGTGCCGTGCGGGCAGCCACTATCGAAGAGGCGTTCGACACTGCGGCGTGTTTCGCCACCCAGCCGTTGCCTGCCGGCCCGAAAGTGGCGGTCATGACCACCGTCGGCGGGTGGGGAGTGATGACCGCCGACGCGCTGTCTGCGACCCAACTCGAGCTCGTCTCGTTGCCGGGGGACCTGCGAGAAGGTCTCGATGAACTGTTGCCTCCCCGGTGGAGTCGCAACAACCCCATTGATCTCGCCGGTGGCGAGACCAAGGACACCATTCCCGAGGTGCTCGACATGCTCGCACGACATCCGGCCATCGACGGGGTGATCGTTCTCGGTGTCGGCATCCAGGCCAATCAGGGTCGGATGGAGCGGCAGGGACCGTTCTACCCGGAGTGGGGACTCGAACGCATCGTGGCGTTCCACGACCGTCAGGATCGTCGCTACGCCGAGTCGGCGGCCCGGTGCTCGTCTGAGACTGCAAAGCCGTTCCTCGTCGCCACCGAGTTGGCCGTCGCCGACCCCGACAACGCCGCCGTTGCGGGTGTTCGAGAGTTCGGCCAGTACTGCTTCGCCTCGTCCCAGCGGGCCGTGCGCAGCCTCGCCCACCTGTGGGCCTATGCCCGGTGGCGCCAGCGACGGATGTAGGCATGGCCGTCCACGGGAACCGGAGCTGATTGTGCGACCCGTCCGTGCGGTGGTGGCGCTGCTCGCCGTGGCCTCCGTGGGGTCCGCTCTGGTTGCCGACGTGGCGCGTGCCCAACAGCCAAGTCCCCCCTCGCCAACCACCCCCGTCCTGTCGGTGCGCAGGGTCCCCTCGCTCGTGGCTGACCAGGTGGCGGTGAACCGTCTCGTCGGTGGCCTCGACGCCGCGGTGGCGGCGGCCCCTCCTGAGGCGTGTCTGGTCGTGAGCGACCCCAGCGGGGTGCGTTTCGCCCGCAACCCGGATCGCCCACTTGTGCCCGCCTCAACGCTCAAGGTCGCCACCGCAGCGGTCGCGCTCGACCTGTGGGGCCCGGACCATCGCTTCGTCACCACCGTCAGCGCCACCTCGCCGCCAGCTGGTGGACGCGTCGAGGGTGACCTGTACCTCATCGGGGGAGGCGATCCGGTGCTCGGCACCGCCGGGTACGCCGCGTCCCTGCCGGGGGGCCCGGGTCGCACCAGGTCGTCGCTTGAAGCATTGGCCGACTCGGTGGCGGCGACCGGGCTGCGAGAGGTGACCGGCGCAGTCGTCGGTGACGGGTCCCGGCACGACTCAGCCCGGTCCGTCGCAGGGTGGGACCCCTCGTATCTCGTCGGCGACACGGTGGGTTCGTTAGGGGCGCTCCGGGTGAATGGCGGGCTCAACGGGTGGGTGGAGGAACCGGGTCGCAGCGGTCGGCGGGGGCAGCCCGGGGACCCTGCGGGGGAGGCCGCAGCGATCTTCACGACCCTGCTCGCCCAGCGGGGCGTGACCGTGGGATCGCCGGGGCGCAGTGGTGTCGCTTCACCGGGAGCGTCGTCGGTCGCCGCCCACGCCTCTCCTCCGCTCAGCGCCATTCTCGGCGAGGTGCTCCGCTGGAGCGACAACGGGGCTTCTGAACAGTTGCTCCGTGAGATCGGCCTCGGCGTGTCCGGCGCGGGCTCGACCGCCACCGGAGCGGCCTCGGTGGCTGCAACGCTCGCACGTTGGGGTCTCCCCACCACTGGTGTGGTCGTGGCGGACGGATCAGGTCTGCACACCGGAAACCGGGTCACGTGTGCACTGCTCGTTGCACTCATGGAGCGGGTCACGGCCGACCCGGTCCTCGTCGAGAACCTCCCGGTGGCCGGACAGTCCGGGACCCTCGCCGGGCGCCTCACCGAAGAGGGGACCGCCGGTCTGGTGCGGGCGAAAACCGGCACGCTTGACACGGTGCGGGCACTCGCTGGTGCGGCTCTCGGCGGCGACGGACGTCTCGCCCACTTCGCCTGGGTGTCCAACGGGGCCCGCGACGACCCTGCACTGAGCGTGACGTGGCCTGACGCCGCAGTCCGGGTCATCCGGGCGTTCCCCGATCGCCCGCCGCTCGACGCCCTCGGACCCTCCAGGGTGCCCTGAGATGATCGAGCTGCCAATGTTCCCGCTCGGCTCGGTCCTGGTGCCCCGTCAGGTCCTGGCGCTGCACGTGTTCGAGTCGAGGTACCGGCGACTCGTCGGTGACTGTCTCGAGCAGGACCGTCCCTTTGGGGTCGTGCTCATCGAGCGCGGTTCGGAGGTTGGTGGTGGTGAAACCCGCAGCGACATCGGAACCGAGGCGACCCTTACCGAGGCCCACCCGACGCCCGACGGGCGTTGGGCGGTGATCGCTGTTGGCGTCAGGCGTATCCGCGTCGTCCAATGGCTTGACGATGCGCCCTACCCACTTGCCCGTGTCGAGCCATGGCCCGATCTCCCGCCTGGGCCCCAGCTCGCTGCTGGGGTGGGGGAGGCCCGGAAACGCTTCGAGGATCTCGTGGGCCTGCTCGTGTCACGCGGCCTCGCCGACGATCCGGGAGACATCACCTTCGACGATGATCCCGTCGCCGCTGCGGAGCAACTCGTTGCGGTGAGTCCGCTGGGCCAGTGGGATCGCCAGCAGCTTCTGGCGTGTGTGGGGCCCGATGAGCGCATGGCCCGACTCGCTGACATGCTCGACGAGCAACACGAACTCCTCGCTGCACGGTTCCCACCCCCGGAGTGAGGCACGGCAGCCTGTAGGGTGCCCGCCCGGTATGCTCGGCTCGTCCTCAGGCCTCAGCGGGGCCTGACACGAGGTCAGGAGCATTGTGGCCAGAGCGGGTACCAAGGGAACGGCTGACACCCTCCGGGAGTTGCGCGACCTTCTCGTCACCTACGCCAAGCAGGAGACGGTCGATCCGCTTCGGTCCCTCGGACGGTCCCTTGGTTGGGGTCTCGCCGGAGCGGTGCTGGTGGCTGCATCGGTGGTGTTCGCCGGCCTGGCCATCCTTCGGGTGCTCCAGAGCGAGACGACCGTGTTCAACGACAACCTCTCGTGGTTCCCCTATCTGGTCGTGGCGTTGTTCATGGTCGTGGTCACTGGTCTCGCCCTGTTCGCCATCAGTCGAAGTACCCAGCGCCGCACTGGTGCAGGTGTGTCCTCCCGAGGAGAGCGATGAGCCCCAGCGACAACGAGGTGGAGATCGCCCGCGGCGGTCAGGGTCCCGAGGCCCTCTTCGCTCCTGCCGGGTCGGCGATCTCTCCTGATGACATCGAGTCGAAGTTTCGGGAACTCGCTGGTGATGTGGAGGAGATCGGCAACGACGTGCGCTCGGTTGCCGTCACTGCCGTCGCCATTGGGGTCGTGGTCGTGGTGGCGATCGCCTTTTGGTTGGGCCGTCGACGCGGCACCCGCAGCGCCACGGTTGTGGAGATCAGGCGGGTCTGATGCTCAAACAGGTGCGTCGCGCCACCATCGATCGCGGCGTGCTCGGCGGATCGACGTGGTGGCTGGTCCTCGGGGCGTTGTTGTGGGGGGCCCGAGCCATCCGCGTCGCCACGCGACGCGACACCGGGGTGTTGTGGCGCGGCGGGCTGCCCGATGGCGAGACCCTCATGGTGTCAGCCACTCAGAGCGTGTCGGGTTCCCGTCGTCGTCGTCGTCGGCAGCGTTGATGGGCGACGAGACGCCTTACCGCCCGCTGGTGGCGGGGGAGCAGGTGTTATTCGTCGACGGCCGGGGGCGTCGCTACCTCGTGGAACTCGTCGTCGACGGGGAGTTCCACACCCACAGCGGGATCGTGGATCACAACGCCCTCATCGGATCGGACGAAGGTGGCGTGGTCCGGTCCAACCGAGGCGCGCGCTACGAGGTGTGGCGTCCGACGTTGGCGGACTTCGTGCTCTCCATGCCGCGCGGCGCACAGGTCATCTACCCCAAGGACCTCGGGCCGATCCTGATGCATGCCGACATCTTCGCCGGTGCGCGTGTGTTCGAGTCCGGCCTGGGGTCGGGTGCACTCTCGATGGCGTTGTTGCGTGCCGGAGCAATCATCACGGGCTACGAGCTGCGCCCCGATTTCCACGCCCGGGCTCGACGAAACGTGGAGCGGTTCCTCGGCGCCGACGCCCTCGATCGGTATCTGACCCATGAGCGCAGTTCCTATGAGGGGATCGATGAGCGAGGCCTCGACCGGGTGGTGCTGGACCTGCCCGAACCCTGGCAGGTTGTTCCTCACGCCGCCCAGGCGTTGCGACCTGGTGGCCTGATCCTCAGTTACTCCCCATCGGTGGTGCAGGTGGTGACCGTTCACGCAGCGCTCGTGGAGCACGGCTTCGCCATGATCGACACCGTGGAGGTGATCCAGCGTGCGTGGCACGTCGAGGATCCCGCCGTGCGTCCCGTCCATCGCATGCAGGGTCACACTGGTTTCTTGACGGTGGCCCGCCTCGCCCGCCCCGAGGGGGATCGGGTCGATGGTCACGGCGGGCGCTCGGGTGAATCTCGCTGATCTTCTAATCGTCGCGGTCATCGGCCTCGCCGCCGTGGGCGGCGCCCGCGTCGGGATGGTGGCCCGTCTGGCTGCGTGGATCGGGATGGCCATCGGGCTGGTTGCGGCTCTGCGGGTCATGCCGTGGGTGTTGGGACTCCTCGGAGCCCGTGAGGACCTGGTGGTGATGGGGGTGGTCGCTGTCACGCTCTTCGCCGGTCTGGCCGCGGGCCAGTCGGTCGGACTGGCGGTCGGGGCACGCATCCGTCCTCGGCGGCGCAACGGGGTGCTCGGCACAGCCGATCGCACCGCGGGGGCGTTGGTCGCCGCCGCCGCAGTGGTCGTCGTGTTGTGGATGCTCGTACCGATGCTGTCCCGTGTTGGGGGCACCGTCTCCGCTCAGGTGGCGGGGTCAGGCGTCCTCCAGCTCGTGGACCGTCACCTTCCGGACCCGCCCGACACGTTGCAGGCACTGCGCAGCCTTGCCGGCGACGTTCCGTTCCCCGAGGTGTTCGCCGCACTCGGACCCACCCCTGATCTCGGACCGCCACCTGCCGAGACGGGCATTGACGCCGCCACTGCGACGCGAGTGGCCGAATCGGTCGTGCTGGTGCGATCGGTGGGGTGCGCGACCGGCCAGAGCGGAACGGGCTACGTGGGTGGGGCGCGGAGCGACTCGTCGGCAGGTCGTCTGGTGGTGACCAACGCTCACGTCGTTGCCGGCGGGCAGCAGGTAGAAGTGGAGTCTCGGGCCGGATCCTTGTTGGATGCAGAGGTCGTGGTGTTCGATCCGGAGGCGGACGTGGCGGTGCTCTGGGTCGAGGGACTCGACGGCGGGGTGCTCCCGCAGGGCTCCGCAAGCAACGGCGCGTCGGGTGGGGTGTTCGGACATCCGGGGGGAGGTCCGCTGCGGGTTGCTCCCGCCCGTGCCGTGTCGTCGCTTACCGCAACCGGCCGGGACATTTACGGGCGTCTCGGACCGCGTCGGACCGTCGTCGAACTTGCCGCCAGTCTTGCCAGGGGTGACTCGGGGGCGCCCGTCGTGAGTCCTGAGGGCGACGTCGTCGGCACGGTGTTCGCCATCGCCTCGGACCGCTCCGACGTGGCGTACGCCCTTGCGCCGGAGGTGGTGAGCGTCGCCATCGACGCCGGGCGCGCAAATGAAGCGGGACCGGTCGACACCGGTGCGTGTATTCGCTAGATGCGAGAGGGCTCAGTCAATCTCGATGAAGATGCACTCGCCGGGGCATTCCTCGGCGGATTCGATGGTGCCCTCTTCTTGACCGGCGGGGACGACGGCGAGACCCTCGGGGCCGCCCGGATCGCTGAAGACCTTGTCGCCTTCCTTGACGTAGGCGAGCCCATCGTCAAGGAGGGTGAAGACATCGGGGGCGATCTCTTCGCAGAGACCATCGCCGGTGCACAGATCCTGATCGATCCAGACCTTCATGCCCATGGGGATCCTTCTCCTGTAGCGAGGCGCCGACTCCACGGCGCGCACTGTTTCAGCACTCGCATCATAACCACACCGGAAATAAACACGAGGAATCGGGTGCAAATCGGCCGGGGGTGCTCACTCACGGTCCCGGGTGCGTCGCGGGGCTGGCCGAGACCGGTAGGGTCCCACCGACGACGCAGAGAGGGGCATGGTGCACGATCCGCAGGACTCCCTGTCAGGACCGCAACAGCGGGAACTGCTCGACCTCAGGGAACAAAGCCGCGTCCTCGAGGAGGAAGTCGCCACCCTGCGGCGCCGGCTTGCCGACGCCCCCAAACGGGTCCGGACCCTCGAGGAACGACTGCTTGACGCCAAGGGTCAGCTGGCCCAGGCCGTATCCCAGAACGAGAAGCTGACGTACACGCTGCGTGAGGCCCGCGACCACATCGCGGCATTGCGCGAGGAAGTGGACAAGCTGACCCAACCGCCTGCTGCGTACGGGACCTACCTCGGACGCAACGAGGACGGCACCGTTGATGTGTTCAGCGCTGGTCGCAAGATGCGTGTGGCGATCCATCCCGACGCAGACATCGCCGACCTGGCCCGAGGGGCCGAGGTCGTGCTCAACGAATCACTCAATGTGGTCATGGCCCGGTCCCCGGAACGCTCCGGCGACGTCGTCGTGCTCAAGGAGGTGTTGGCCGATCGTCGCAGGGCGATGGTCGTGGGCCGCGCCGACGAGGAAAAGGTGGCGGAACTCTCCGAGCACCTTGCCGGCGAACGTCTTCGCGCCGGTGACACCCTGCTCGCCGATCCGCGAACCGGGTTGCTCATCGAGCGGCTCCCGCGGCCCGAGGTTGAGGAACTCGTCCTCGAGGAGGTCCCCGACATCCGCTACGAGGACGTCGGCGGTCTCGATACCCAGATCGAGAAGATCAAGGACGCCGTCGAGCTCCCGTTCCTCCACCAGGCCCTCTACGCCACCTACCGGCTTCCCGCACCCAAGGGCATCCTGCTCTACGGCCCGCCAGGTTGCGGCAAGACCCTTATTGCCAAAGCGGTCGCCAATTCGCTCGCCCGAAAGGTCGCCGAGGCGTCTGGCGACGAGGAAGCCCGCAGCTACTTCCTCAACATCAAGGGCCCGGAGTTGCTCAACAAGTACGTGGGTGAGACCGAGCGACAGATCCGCTTGGTGTTCCAGCGTGCCCGCGAAAAGAGCGAGGAGGGCTGGCCGGTCATCGTGTTTTTTGACGAGATGGATTCCTTGTTCCGCACGCGGGGGAGCGGGATCTCCTCTGACATCGAGTCAACCATCGTGCCCCAACTGCTCACCGAAATCGACGGTGTCGAGTCCCTCAACAACGTCATCGTCATCGGTGCGTCGAACCGTGAGGACCTCATCGATCCCGCCATCCTGCGGCCCGGCCGTCTCGACGTGAAGATCAAGATCGAGCGACCTGACGCCGATGCCGCCCACGCCATCTTCGCCCGCTACCTCGACGCCTCGCTCCCACTTGATGTTGCCGAGGTTGAATCGCTGGGTGGCGGCGATCCCGACAAGGCCACGGCGGCAATGATCGAGGCGGCGGTGGCGGAGATGTACCGAACCGACGTCCGCAACCAGTTCCTTGAAGTCACCTACCAAAACGGCGACAAGGAGCTCATGTACTTCAAGGACTTCGCCTCCGGGGCAATGATCGAGAACATCGTGCGGCGCGCCAAGCAGCTCGCCATCAAGCGCTCCATCGCCGGGGGTGGGGAGGGCCTGCAAGCCGACGATCTGGTGCGGAGCGTGCATCAGGAGTTCCGCGAACACGAGGATCTCCCCAACACCACCAACCCTGACGACTGGGCGAAGATCTCGGGAAAGAAGGGCGAGCGGATCATCTACGTGCGGACCCTCGTCACCACCGATGAGGAAGAACCACCGGGTGGTGGACGCGCCATCGAGCGCGTGGCGACCGGGCAGTACCTCTGAACCGGTGAGCCGGGTCCTGCCCCGGTAGCCTGCCGCCCATGGCGGTACGCAAGATCTTCGGTATTGAGACCGAGTACGGAATTCTCCACCGAGGGACTGCAGACCCCAATCCCATCTCGGCCTCGTCGTTGCTCATCAACGCCTACCTCGCCAGCGTGGCGCGCCGCACCGGTGGTCGAACCCCGGTCGGATGGGATTTCGAGGATGAGAGCCCGGGCGTCGACGCCCGTGGTCTCGCAGCAGCCTCGGCGCTCGCCCCTGAGGTGGAGACCCACCTCGTCAACGCCGTACTGACCAATGGCGCCCGCTTCTACGTTGACCACGCCCACCCTGAACTCTCCACACCCGAGTGTGCCGACCCCAGATCGGTCGTCCTGTACGACCGGGCCGGGGAGCGCATCGCCCAGCAGGCCATGGAGGCTGCCGCGTCGGTGCTCCCTGAGGGCGAGGAGATCGTGGTCTACAAGAACAACTCCGACCGCAAGGGCAACTCCTATGGGTGTCACGAGAACTACCTGATGGACCGCCAGGTCCCCTTCGGCCGGATCGTTCCGCACGCCATCGCCCACTTCGTGACTCGTCAGGTGTTCACCGGGGCCGGGAAGGTCGGTGTGGAATCCCCGCACGGTTCGGGGCGCACCGTCCCGTTCCAGTTGACCCAGCGGGCCGACTTCTTCGAGGAGGAGGTTGGGCTGGAGACCACGCTGAAGCGACCCATCGTCAACACCCGCGACGAACCCCACGCCGACCCACAGAAATATCGGCGGCTCCACGTCATCGTGGGCGACGCCAACATGAGTGAGGTCGCAACCTTTCTCAAGGTGGGGACGACCGCCATGGTGCTCGGCATGGTGGAGGACGGGTGGCTGCGACATGAGTTTGTTTTCGCCGCTCCGGTTCGGGCACTGCGCCAGGTGTCGCGCGATCTCACGCTGGGTGCTCCGCTCCAGCTCGTCGACGGGTCGAGCGTCACGGCGCTCGAGCTGCAGTGGGAGCTTCTCGCAGCGGCGAGAGCGTGGTCGGAGGCCGGCGGGCTCGAATCGGTCGGCGTTGCCGCCGGCACCGAGGTGCTCACCCGGTGGGAAGAGGTTCTCGGTGGCCTCGAGCGGGACCCGAACTCGGTTGCCCACATCGTCGACTGGGTGGCCAAGCACCGGTTGCTCGACGCCTACCGCGAGCGGCATGCACTCGACTGGGATGACCCCCGCCTTGCAGCGATGGACCTGCAGTATCACGACCTGAGGCCAGACCGAAGTCTCGCCATGCGCGTGGGTCTTGAGCGCATCACCACCGACGAAGAGGTCGACGTCGCCACCACGATGCCGCCTGAGGACACCAGGGCGTACTTTCGAGGGCGGTGTCTGGCCAAGTGGCCGCAGGACATCGTGGCCGCCAACTGGGACTCAATGGTGTTTGACGTCGGGATCGATCCGCTACGCAGGGTGCCGATGATGGAGCCGTCCCGTGGAACCCGCGCCCACGTCGGTAACCTGATCGATGAGTCCGACACGCCAACCGAACTCCTGGACCGACTGGGGGCATGAGGTGACGGCGAAGACAATCGTGGAGGGTGGTCATGGCTGAACGTGAGCAGGTGAGGCGCACCAACCCGGAGCGTCAGGAGGGCGACGCCGAAGAGGCTTCGCTGGCTACCACCTCGGACAAGGGTGAGCGCCTCAAGGCGGAAATGGATGATCTCCTCGACGAGATCGACGGGGTGCTTGAGACCAACGCCGAGGACTTCGTGAAGTCCTACGTCCAAAAGGGCGGTCAGTAGTTCTTCCCCGACGGTTCCGCAGTTGCGTCCGCTAGCCTGCCGCCGATGAACGTGCCCCTGTTCAGTCCCGCCGACGACCCCGGACCCGACTTCGCCGCGCTGATGCGCAGCCTCGGCATCGGTTCCCCGGTTCTTTCCGGGCCGGTACCCGCCGGTGCGGGTGCCCAGTTGCCCACGAGTCACGCCACGACGGTGGTGGCGGTGCGTTACCGCGACGGCGTCGTCATGGCTGGTGACCGGCGAGCCACGATGGGCAACATCATCTCCCATCGTTCCATCGAGAAGGTGTTCCCTGCTGACCGGCATTCAGGAGTCGCCATCGCCGGCGCCGCCGGCCCGGCGATGGAGATGGTGAAGCTGTTCCAGTTGCAGCTCGAGCACTACGAGAAGGTTGAGGGCAGTGCGCTCAGTCTCGAGGGCAAAGCCAATCAGCTGGCCCAGATGGTGCGCAGTCACCTCCCTGCAGCCATGCAGGGCCTCGCCGTGGTGCCCCTGTTCGCCGGTTACGACACGGCCCGGGGGGCTGGCCGCCTGTTCCAGTACGACATGACGGGTGGTCGGTACGAGGAGACGAATTTCGCCACCACCGGTTCGGGCGGGATGCTGGCCTCCACGGTCATCAAGGTGGGGTTCGCCGATGACATGCCACGCGACACCGCCGTGGACCTCGTCATTGATGCGCTCTTCCGCGCCGCTGACGACGACTCCGCAACCGGAGGACCCGATCTGGTGCGCGGCATCTACCCGACGGTTGCCACCATCACCGCCGAAGGATTCACCCGCGTGGGTGAGTCCGAGGTGGCGAACCGGTTCGCCGAGCTGACCACGCGTCTGCGACTGGCAAATCCCGTGTCGGCCGAGACCACCGATGACCGGGGGGACCGTTGAGATGAGCATGCCCATGTACGTCTCGCCCGAACAGGTCATGAAGGACCGAGCCGACTACGCCCGCAAGGGTATTGCCCGTGGTCGGAGCGCGGCAGCGGTGTCCTACGCCGACGGCATCCTCATCTGCGCCGAGAACCCCTCGGCCACGCTGCGCAAGATCAGTGAGATCTACGACCGGATCGCGTTCGCCGGCGTCGGCAAGTACAACGAGTTCGACAGCCTCCGCATCGCCGGTGTTCGCCAGGCCGACCTGCGGGGCTACTCCTACAGCCGCGAAGACGTCGACGCCCGGTCGCTCGCCAACTGGTACGCACAGATCCTCGGGCAGGTGTTCACCCACGAGATGAAACCCATGGAGGTGGAGATCCTCGTGGCGGAGATCGGCGACGACGCCAGCGACAATCAGATGTTCCACATCCTCTACGACGGCACCGTGGTCGATGAGCACGACTACACCGTGCTCGGTGGTGAGGCCGAGGCGGTCGCCGAGCGACTCGGCGCTGCATGGCAAGCCGGCCAGCAACTCGGCTCGGCGCTCAACGCGGTCGTCGGGGCACTCTCGGGGCCGGACCGGACACTGGGATCGGCCGACCTCGAGGCGGCGGTGCTGGGCCGGGGGAACGGCCGTCGGACGTTCAGGCGGCTCGAACGGCCCGAGATTGACGAACTGCTCGGTTCCTAGGGCCACTCTCGAACCCACGCGGGCGACGGTTCGCCGGTAGCGTGATTGCATGGAGCGGCGCATCTACGGTCTGGAGACCGAGTACGGGGTGACCTGCACGCTCAAAGGCCAGCGTCGGCTCAGTCCCGACGAGGTGGCGAGGTACCTGTTCCGCAGGGTGGTGTCGTGGGGGCGTTCGTCGAACGTGTTCCTCGCCAACGGCGCCCGGCTCTACCTCGATGTCGGTTCCCACCCCGAGTACGCCACACCCGAATGTGACTCGGTCGCCGAGGTCGTCGCCCATGACAAGGCGGGCGAACGAATCCTCGAGCAACTGTTAGTGGGTGCCGAGGAGCGGATGCACGAAGAGGGCATCAAGGGCACGATCCATCTCTTCAAGAACAACACCGATTCCGCAGGGAACTCCTACGGGTGCCACGAGAACTACCTCGGTACCCGGGCCCACGAGTTCAGTGAGTACGCCGAGGTCCTCATCCCGTTCCTCGTCAGCCGCCAGATCTACGCCGGCGCGGGCAAGGTCCTCCAGACGGCACGGGGGGCGACCTACTGCATAAGCCAGCGGGCCGAACACATCTGGGAAGGCGTGTCGTCGGCCACGACACGCTCGCGGCCCATCATCAACACTCGTGACGAGCCACACGCCGATGCCGAGCGCTACCGCCGCCTGCACGTGATCGTGGGCGATTCGAACATGAGCGAGTACACGACCTTTCTCAAGGTGGGTGCCGCCAGCCTCATCATGCGGATGTTCGAAGAGCCGTCGGTGGTGTTCCGGGACATGACCCTTGAGAACCCGATCCGTGCCATTCGGGAGATCAGCCACGACCTGACCTGCAAGAGACCCGTTCGGCTCGCCAACGGCCGCGAAGCCTCGGCGTTGCAGATCCAGTCCGACTACCTCGAGCGGGCTCTCCGGTTTGCCGAGCGACGTGACCTGTCCCCCGAGGAGAAGCAGGCCCTCATCATGTGGGAGCACTGCCTCACCACCATCGATGATGACCCGCTCCTGCTCGACCGCGAAGTCGATTGGGTCATCAAGCACCGGCTCATCGAGGCGTACCGCGAGCGCCACGGGCGTGACCTTGGGGACCCGGAGGTGGCGCTCGTGGACCTGCAGTACCACGACATCGTCCGGGAACGGTCCTTGTTTCACCGCCTCCAGGATCGGGGCATGGTGGAACGGGTCATCACCGACGACGCCATCGCCACCGCCGTCGACCAACCACCCCAGACGACACGGGCGCGCCTGCGTGGCGAGTTCATCCGGAAGGCCAAGGCGGCCAACCGGGACTACACCGTGGACTGGGTGCACCTGAAGCTCAACGATCAGGCCCAGCGCACCGTGCTCTGCAAAGACCCGTTCCGCCACGCCGACGAGCGGGTCGAGCGCCTCATCGCGTCACTGTGACCCCTGGTTCTTGTCGCCCCATCACCTAGGATGCGGACGTGACCGGGGGGGTAGAGGGGACTGACGCAGGCGACTGGGACGACCTTGGCTTTGCCGAGGTGCGTCCCATGGGCCAGCGGGACATTGCCCTTGAACGGCTCCTCAACCTGTACTTCGAGTTGTTGAACGCCGCCGTGCCCCTGACCCGTGATGAACTTCGTCAGCGGGTTCCGTTTTACCGGCGCTACAAGGAAACGGACGGCGAGGCCTTCCGACGTGCGTTTGAGCGTGACAAGGATGTGCTGCGATCAGCGGGCTTCCCGCTGGTCATCACCGAGGTCTCCGGTGCTGATCCCAAGGACTACCGGTACAGCATCGAGGCCCCCGAGGAGTCCGTGATCCTGCCGGACCTCGCCCCCGACGAACTGGCAGCCCTGCGTGTGGCGGCTCGTATCGTCAAAGTGGGCAACACGGCGATCGACCAGGCCCTCCTGCGCCTCGGCGGGGTGATCGACACCATTCCTGAGGAGTACGCCTTCCCCGTGGAGGCCGTCGGAGCGCCTTTGGCCGAACTCGAGGTCCCCGCCGGCCTCGCCGAGCTGCAAGAGGCACGTCGGCGCTGCACCGTGGTGCGCTTCGGGTACCGGGGAACCCCCCGGGAGGTTGAGCCGCTTCGGATCTTCTACCAGCGCGGCTGGTGGTACCTGACCGCCTATGACCGTGGTCACGATGATCAGCGTCACTTCCGCGTTGACCGCATGACGTCGGTGGACGGCGAGCCGGGTCCCGTGGTCGTTGCGACCTCCGAAGGCTATGACCCGTCCCGGCACGACCCGGTCAAGCCAATGGAGGATCCGTGGGCCTGGGGTGAGGGTGATCCGATTGAGGCGACGTTGCTCATCGACCCGGGGTGGGGCATGTCGATCATCCCGAACCTGCCCCCCGATGTGGACGTCGGCTTCAACCCCGACGGCTCCGCGGTCGTCACCCTTGAGGTCCGCAACCGGGAAGGTTTCCGCTGGTTGGTGCTCGGCCTGCTCGAACACGGTGAGATCCTCGGACCTGAGGAACTCCGGGCCGATCTTGTCGGCTGGCTGTCAGACATGGCGGGAGCTGACCAGTGAGTGCGGGGGGCAGCAGTCTCGACGCGGTGACGCGCACCCTGGCCATGGCGTCGTGGGTTGCCGCCCAGCCGGGTGGCGTGCTCAAGGATGAGCTGTGCGAGCGATTCGGTCTGACCCCCGGGCAACTCGAACGGGATCTCCAGACGCTGCACATGACCGGGGTGTACCCGCACACCGACTACGAACTGGTGTCGCTGAGCGACGACGGTGAGACGATCTCAATCCGCTACGACGGCCTCGATCGGCCGATGCCGCTGACCGCGCCGCAGGCACTGGCGCTCATCGCTGCGGGGGAGAGCCTCACTGACCTGCCCGACACCGACCCCAACGGGCCATTGGCCCGAGGACTCGCCAAACTGGCCGAGGCCATGGGGGTCATCCCGGGCGAAACGCTCGACGTCGAGTTCGCCGGCGCCAACTCCGAGGCCCTCCCAGTGGTGTTCGCCGCGACCAAACTGGGAACCCAGGTGTGGATCAGGTACGAGGGCCTCGACTCCGGGGAGGAGAGCGAACGAGTCATCGAACCGTGGGTCGTCGGTGTGGACAAGGCGGCGTGGAGCGTGACCGCTTGGTGCCACCGGGCCAACGACCGACGCTGGTTCCGCCTCGACCGGGTGCTCGAGGTGCGGGCACTCGACACCCCGGCGTCGATGCCCCGCACGGCCACCACCGCTGCGTGGGAACCGCCCTCCCACCTTCCGCGGGCAACCCTCGTCCTTGACGGGGACGTCGCATGGGCGGCAGAGCGATGGAACTGCGATCAGCGCGAGGTCCTCGACGACGGTCGGGTCCGTGTGGTGGTCCCCGTCGGCGGGTCCGGATGGTTTGAGCGGATGCTCATGCAACTCGGTCCGAGGGTCACCGTGGAGAGGATCGTCGCCGAGGGCCAAGACCTCGGCCAGCCCGATCGGGCCGCGGTGGCCCGGCGCATCCTCAAACGCTACGGCGAGTAGCCTGCAGCGGTGGCTTCCCCCGACCACCCCAGTGACGCAACAGATGCACCGGTCGTGGTCGCCGGTGGGGGTCGGAGGGTGCGCTCCCCGTGGCGAACGGCACTCGAGTGGGTGTTCGTGGTGCTGGGGGCGGTCCTCGTGGCGCTCGGAATCCGGACGTTTGTGGCGCAGGCCTTCTACATCCCATCGGAGTCCATGGAACCGGTGCTCGCCACGGGCGACCGAGTCATCGTGGACAAGTTGACCTACGGACCTGACGACATTCAACGGGGCGACGTGATCGTGTTCGCCAAACCGCCCCAAGCCACCCAGGACGGCGTGGCGGACCTCATCAAGCGGGTGGTCGGTCTGCCGGGGGAGACCCTCGTCATCGACGACGGCAAGGTGTACATCGACGGTGCGCTCCTCGAGGAGCCGTACCTGCCCCCCGGAACGTTCACCAGCCAGGGTGGTGGAACTCCTCAACCCAGCTCCACCACGGTTGGTCCCCGATGTGGCCGTAGCGACCCATGTGTCATTCCCGAGGGTCATCTGTTCGTCATGGGCGACAACCGCTCGAACTCAAAGGACAGCCGCTGGCCCGATGTGGGTTACGTGAGTGAGTCCCAGCTGGTGGGTCGGGCAGTGTGGCGCGTCTGGCCCATCGACCGGATTGGCGGCCTGTAGGTCGCTCGTGGTCACTGCATGCCGAAGGCGCTGAGCCCGGTGGCGAGCAGTTCAGCGTGGTTGCTTGACACCCCGTCGATGCCGGCGTCGAGGAGGGCGGCGACGAGGCGGAGGAACTCGGCGTCCTCCCCAAGGGCGAGCCGGCCGAAGCGGTGGTAGAGGGCGACATTGCCGCCGCTCCACTGACTGTGGTGAAGCCGCACGGCGTCCACCTCGAGTCGTGCCAATTCCGAGGCGTGCCTTTCGGGGCCGTAGGGCAGTCGATCCCGATGGGTGGCATGCACCAGTCGAACCCGCGGGTCGAGGACCCGCCACGCCGCCAACGTGTCGAGGTCTCCATGACACAGCCACAGGTGACCCTCGGCGCCAAGGTTCCGGGCCACCTCGACGGCGACGCTCGCCGCTGACGGATCGGCGACGTCAAGGGCGACGTCCATCGATGTCCCGCAGGCGAGATAGAGGTCTCCAAGCGTGGCGGTTCCCGCCGGGAGGTCGTCCCGGTTCGTCTCGCTGACGAGCCGTCGCCGCAGACGTGGACCGACCGAGGCGTCTGCGAGCAGTGCCACGTGTCCGTCCGCAGTGAGGCGGGCATCGGTGTGCAGCCCGGTGGCCCCGAGTCGCAGGGCCGCCACGAACGAGTCAATGGTGTTGGCCGGGGCGTTGGCGCTCGCCCCCCGGTGGGCGAAGGCGATGGGGGGGACGAGTAGCGAGGGGAGGCGCCCGGTCATGGCTGCATCCTGCCACCGCCATGTCTCCGCCCGGTAGCCGACCTAGTGTTCGCGCCGTGAGCGTCATGGCAATTGTCACCGTCTCGGTCCTCGCAGGTGCTGCGGTGATCTCCTCGGTCTGTGTCGCCCTCGTCGAGCACCAGCGCCGTCGCCTGGTTTCCACCGGTCGGCGTCTGGCCCGCTTCAACGCCGCGTCCGACGCAACGGCCGAGGCCGTCAACCGGTAGGATCACCGACATGCCCAACCTCGGGGCGGCCGAAATCCTCGTCATCCTTCTCGTGGCCCTCCTCGTGCTCGGCCCGGACAAACTCCCCGGCGCGGCGCGCTCGATCGGGCGGGGTATGTCCCAGCTGCGTCGGCTCTCATCGGGATTCCAGGATGAGATTCGCAACGCTCTCGACGCCGAGGAGGGGTCTGCATCCGGGCCGGCACCATCCGCACAGCCCAAACAGGCACAGCAGAGCCTGCACCCCGGGTTGGGGCCGGGTCCTCGACTCGATGCGGGCGCGGTGGTGATCTCCGACACGGACGGTGCCACCGGGTCGACCCGGCCTTCCATGGACGGGCCATCGGAGTCGTTCTCATGACCTGTCGCGGAGAGCGTCCGTGACGGCGCTCCCGACCAGTGAGGCGCCAGGGCATCACATGACCGTGTGGGAGCACATCGCCGAACTGCGGCGACGGCTCCTCATCTGCATCGTGGCGGTCGCCCTCGGCGGCGTGGTCGCCTACATCGCCTGGCCACTGCTCATCGACCTGATCACCAAGCCGTTCTGTCGTCAGGTCGAGGACTGCCAGTTGTACGCCACGGACCCTCTGGCGCCGTTCACCATCCGCCTCCAGGTCTCCCTCTACGGAGGGGTGATCCTCGCCATGCCGGTCCTGCTCTGGCAGCTGTGGCGTTTCGTGACCCCGGGCCTGCACAAGAATGAACGTCGGTATGTGATCCCGTTCGTGGTTTGTGCCCTCCTGCTGTTCGGTATGGGGGCGACGCTGGCCTATTTCGCACTCGGCCCGGCACTCGACTTCCTCTTCGGCGTCGCCGGCCCCGACGTGGCGCAGATCCCCACTGTTGACCGCTACCTCACCCTCACGCTGTACATGATGCTGGCGTTCGGAATCGGCTTTGAGTTTCCCGTCCTGCTCGTCGCGCTCCAACTTGTCGGCATCCTCCAACCGCGTCAGCTGGCGTCGGCCCGGAGGTATGCGGCGGTGATCATCGTGGTGGTGGCGGCGGTGATTACCCCGAGCGGTGATCCAATCACCCTCGCAGTTCTCGCCCTCCCGATGTACCTGCTCTATGAGGCGTCGATCCTCATCGGCTGGCTGGTGGCAAGACGCAGGAGCCGTAACGCAGCCGCCGATGTGCCCGACACCATCTCCTGAACCTCCCGAGCGGACGTTCACGCTCGACGACTTCCAACGGGAGGCGCTCGCAGCGGTTGACGCCGGAACCTCGGTCCTCGTCGCAGCGCCCACCGGGTCGGGCAAGACGGTCGTTGCTGAGCACGCCGTCGAACGGACGCTCGCCAATGGTGGTCGGGTGTTCTACACCACCCCCATCAAGGCGCTGTCCAACCAGAAGTATCACGACCTGATTCGGCGACACGGGGAGAGCGCCGTCGGGCTCCTGACCGGGGACAACGCCGTCAACGGGGACGCTCCCGTGGTCGTGATGACCACCGAGGTCCTCCGCAACATGCTCTACAGCGGCTCCCACGCACTCGACGGGCTGCGTTGGGTCGTCCTCGACGAGGTCCACTACCTCCAGGACACGTACCGGGGTCCGGCGTGGGAGGAGGTCATTGTCAACCTCCCACCGACGGTTTCGCTCGTGTGCCTGTCGGCGACGGTGTCCAACGTGGAGGAACTCGCCGACTGGCTACGCTCGGTGCGAGGCCCCACCGTGGCGGTCGTGGAGACACGACGTCCCGTCGAGTTGGTCCACCTCTTTGGGGTCAGCGACCGACTTGCCGAGCGACTCACCGTGATCCCCACGCTTGTCGATGGGCGTGCCAACCCCGAGGGCGAACGTTACGACCGCAACCCGGTCGGTGGTGGGGGCCGCCCGGCGAGAGGTCGGCCTCGTCGACGTTTCGCCCCTCCGTCGCGGGTCGATGTCGTCGACTGGTTGGCAGAAGCCGATCTCGTTCCCGCAATCCATTTCATCTTCAGTCGGGCTGCCTGTGACGACGCCGTCCGGTCGTGCATGGAAGCGGGTGTCCGTCTCACCGAGCCGGCCGACCGGGCTCGCATCGACGCCATTGTGGAGCATCATGTGCGGCGCCTCGGCGACGACGACCTGCACACCCTCGGCTACGAACGCTGGCGTGCTGCCCTTCACGCCGGCGTTGCGGCGCACCACGCCGGCATGGTCCCGCCGTTCAAGGAGGCGGTTGAGGCGTGCTTCACCGAGGGACTGGTCCGCGTCGTGTTCGCCACCGAGACGCTGGCGCTCGGGATCAACATGCCGGCACGCACCGTGGTGGTCGACAAACTGACGAAATACACCGGTGAACGACACGAGTTCCTCACGCCGGCCCAGTTCACCCAGTTGACCGGTCGGGCGGGCAGGCGTGGCCTCGATCCCATCGGGCATGCGCTCGTACTGTGGAACCCGTTCGTGTCGTTCGGTGAGGTGGCCGGTCTGGCGTCGTCGCGTAGTTTCCCGCTGACCAGTGCGTTTCGACCCACCTACAACATGGCGGCCAATCTCGTGTTGCGTCACGACCGTCAGCAGGCCGAACACCTTCTCGCACGGTCCTTCGCCCAGTTCCAGACCGATCGGGCCGTATCGACCCTGGAGATGCGCCTCGCCGAGCGGCGCCGCGACCGTGACCGTCTCGCCGAGGAGTCCGTCTGCTCCTTCGGCGACGTGGCCGAGTACGACCAACTGCGACGGGAGGCCCGCACGGAGCGAGCCCAGGCGCGTCGGGCCGACAACGACGCCATCAGGTCGTCGCTTGCTGCGCTGCGTCCCGGTGACGTACTCACCGTCGGTGGAACGGTCACCGGCGGGCGAGCGGCAGTGTTGTCGGTTTCGCACCGTCGAGGTGGTGGGGTTCGGGTCCGGGTGATCGGTGCGACCCGGCGGGTAGTGCTGCTCGGCGAGTCCGACCTGGACGCCCCACCAGAGGTGGTCGGTCGCCTGGAACTGCCCACGCCGTTCGCCCCGCGTTCGCCGTCGTTCCAAAAGGAGGTGGTGGCCGGGCTGCGTCGAATGGATCTGCCCCGGCGATCCGATCGGCGGGGGAGCGGGGGCACACGTTCCGACACTGGTGCGTTGGAAGCGGCCCGGTCCCACCCCGTGGCCGGATGTCCGGACCTGTCGGTGCACCTCGATGCGCTTCGACGTCTTCGACGGTTGGAGCAGGCGTGCAACGACCTTGAGCGGCAGGTGCGGGGTCGCACCGGCTCATTGCGGCGCCGGTTCGCCGACGTTCTCGCCCTGCTCGAGCAGCGCGGCTACCTCATCGACTGGAGCCTCACGACCCGCGGGCGGATGCTCGTGTCGATCTTCCACGAATGCGACTTGCTGATCGCCGAAGCGGTGGCCGACGGGCTCTTTGACGGGTTGAGCCCCCCGGAGGTGGCGGCACTCGCATCCACGTTCGTCTACGAGCACCGCGCCCCGGGCCCCGCCCCTGACCCGTGGTTCCCGCCGGGGCCACTCGCCGAACGGTGGGGTCGTCTCGACCGACTCGCCACAGGGTTGTCGGCAGATGAGCGGTCCCACGGTCTGCCTGAGACCCGTCGGCCCGACCCGGGCTTCATCGCCATTGCCCACGCGTGGATCAGCGGAGGCGACCTGGCCGAGGTGCTTGACGACGAGGACCTCACCGCCGGGGATTTCGTGCGGACCATGAAGGTTCTGTTGGACCTTCTCGGCCAGATCGAGATGGTGTGCGCGGACCCCGGGACGCGGACGGCGGCCGCCTCGGCGGCGCGGCTGGGACTGCGCGGCCTCGTAGCCGCCTCGTCGATGGTCGGCGCTGAGGAGGACGTGTCGTGACCATCCGCAAGGGTGAGCGATGGGGCGAACCGGGACGGCTTCCACAGGGCGCGCCGACGGCCAGTAGCGACCACTCCCTCCGCCAGATCGTGGTGGCAGCCAAAGCCACAGGCCGGCCCGTCCCCACCGTTGGGCTGCTTGGGGGAGACCTGTGTCGCACCGTCGGGGGAACGGGGAACCGGTCCAGGCTCGATGAGGGTGGGGTCGTGCTGCCCATTGACCTCTGTCGGGTGTCCCTCGACGGTGAGGAAACCTGGTTTTGCTCACACCTCGTCGCTCGGCGATGGCTGTGGTTCGGGTCGTTCGCCGTGGTGATGAACGCCCAGTGGATCGGCGAGTGGGATGTTGCACCACGGGCCCACCCCAACGACGGTCTCGCCGACCTCACCGAGGGGCGACTCCCCTTGGGCGATCGTGGCGAGGCCCGCCGGCGGGTGCGCTCAGGTGCCCATGTGCCGCACCCCTCGCTCCACACCGCCCGTGGCGCGCACCACACCTTGCGGTTCCCCGGCGGAGTCGCCGTGTGGCTCGATGGGCGTCGTGTCGCCCGGCGGGTGCGGGAGATCGACGTCGAGGTGGCGCCGGATGCCTTTCGGGTCGTGGTGTAGCCAGACGTTCCGCTGGGTCTCTGTCCGGCGTAGCGTGGGGCCATGACAACACCGAACATCGACCTCGACGATCTCAAGGTGCAGTTGTGCGCCGAAGTTGACCGGCGTGCCGAGGTCATTGTCGGGGTGTCCCGTGCGCTCCATGCCCACCCGGAGTTGGGCTTCGCTGAGACCTACGCCCACGAGGTTCTCACCGGGGCACTCGTCGACGAGGGCCTCGATGTCTCTCGGGCGGCCTATGGCCTCGATACGGCCTTTGCCGCCGAGGCGGGTACGTCTGGCCCGACGGTGGCTGTGGTGTGCGAGTACGACGCGCTTCCGGGTCTGGGTCACGCCTGTGGTCACAACGTCATCGCCGCAGCCGGACTCGGCGCAGGTCTCGCCGCAGCGGCGCTCGCCGAGGTGGCTGGTGGCCGGGTGCGGATCCTCGGAACCCCAGCGGAGGAAGGTGGGGGAGGGAAGGTGTTCATGCTCGACGCCGGGGCGTTCGACGGCTGTGACGCGGCCATGATGGTGCACCCGGCGCAGGCCGACCTCACACGTATCGACGCCATCGCCGTCCGCCAGGTTGTGGCCACCTACACCGGGGCTGCCGCCCATGCCGCCGCCGCACCGCACGAAGGCCGCAATGCTCTTGATGCGGCGGTGCTCGGCTACGTGAACGTCGCTGCGCTCCGCCAGCACATCCGTGACGATGAACGGATCCATGGGGTGTTCACCCACGGCGGGGACAAGCCGAACATCGTGCCCGCCATGGCGGCCTCGCACTGGTACATCAGGGCACGCGACATGGTCGCACTCGACGCACTCGCAGCTCGGGTCGAGGCGTGCCTGCTCGCTGGCGCGGCCGCCTCGGGGTGCGAGGTGACCCTCGAATGGCTGGAGCCGGCATTCGCCAATCTCGTCAGCAACCGGCCGCTTGAGGAGCGTTATCGGGACAACGCGGCACGTCTTGGCCGCCGTGTGATCGATCCGGTCGGGGACCTGCGGGTGACGGGCAGCACGGACATGGGCAACGTCAGCCACGCAGTCCCCACGATCCACCCGATGATCGCCGTGTCGCCCCCGGGTGTCGTGATTCACACCCCCGAGTTCGCTGTGCATGCGGGAGGGGAGGGGGGCGACCGGGCGGCGCTCGACGGAGCGAAGGCGCTGGCGATGACTGTTGCCGATCTGTGGTGTGCGTCAGGGGCCCTCGACGAGGTGCGCAGTGCCTTCGCCGACCCCTCGGCGTCATGACCCCCACAGGGTGTTCCCGCTGGTCAGGCGCTATCCGCGGCATGCCTGCCGCAAGGTCGTAACCTCCCGCCCGTGAGCGTGTACGTCACCGAGGAGTTCAGCGAGGGTGAGGCCGACATCCTGCGTCGGTATTTCACCAATCTCGACGGCCCGGTCTTCGCGCTCGTCAACCTCCCCGAGGTCGTCAAAGGAGCGCTGTTCGCCCGGTACTCGCGTTCGTCGAAGAGTTTGCGTCGCCTGTTCCTCGATGAGTTCGTTGCCGAGCTCGACATCTCCGGTGACCTGGGCATTGACGCCACCATTGGCCTTCGCCGGGCGGAGGAACTCTACGACCGGGTGTTCTTTGAGTACGGCGACGACTCTGTGGCCCAACTCGGCGGGGTCCACCTCGCCTGTGAGCAGGCCTCGAACCTGTTGACCAAGGTGCTTGAGTGGGGCCGACTGATGTCCTATCTCGAGCAGAGCACCCGCTACATCCCCTACGACACCCGGCTCGGAGGTCGATACCGGTTCCACCGTGACCCTGCGGTGCTGCAGTCCCACCTCGGCACCCGCTACGTCGGTGATATGGACCGCATGTTCGACGCCTACGGCGAACTCGTGCCGGTGATGAGCGAGTTCTTCCGCGAGAGTTTCCCCAAGGCTCCCGGTGATTCCGATTTCGTGCACCGCCAGGCCATCCGGGCCAAGGCGTTCGACACGTTGCGGGGCATGCTCCCCGCCGCCTCGTTGTCCAACGTCGGGATCTACGGCACAGGTCAGGGCTATGAGGCGCTGTTGCTGCGCATGCGGTCGCATTGGTTGCCTGAGGCCCGCTCGTACGCCGACCTCATGCTCGAAGAGCTTCGCAAGGTCGTCCCGTCGTTCCTCAAGCGCGTCGACCTGCCCGACCGCGGAGGCGCGTGGAGCGACTACCTGTGTGCGACGCGTGACGGCACCGCCGCGCTCGCCGCCGAACTCCTTGGAGGTGGACCGTCAGGTCTCGCCGGCAGCGCCGGGGACGATTCCGGGGCTGCGGAGGTGACGCTCATCGACTTCGACCCGGACGCTGAAGTCAAGATGGTCGCCGCCATGCTGTACCCCCACAGCCACCTCGCAGAGGATGAGATCGAGCAGCGGGTGCGCTCCATGCCCACCGAGGATCGTCTGCGGGTGGTTCGGGCGTACACGGGCGACCGGTCCAACCGTCGGCACAAGCCCGGGCGGGCGCTCGAACGCTGTTCATACCGGTTCGACGTCCTGGCCGACTACGGCGCCTTCCGGGATCTCCAGCGTCACCGAATGCTCACCATCGAGTGGCAGTCGCTCAGCCCACGTCACGGCTACGTGCGACCCGCCGGGGTCGTCGCCGCCGGGTGTGCGGAGGCCTTCGACGCATCCATGGGGCGCTCGGCGGCATTGCACGACGCCATGATCAACGATTTTCCCGCCCAGGCGTCGTATGCGGTTGCGCTCGGCTACCGGGTGCGGTTCGTGATCCAGATGAATGCCCGTGAGGCCATGCATCTCCTCGAGTTGCGCACCACCCCTCAAGGGCACGCCGCCTATCGCAGGGTCGCCCAGGAGATGCATCGTCTGGTCGCCGAACAAGCGGGACACCACGCCGTGGCCGAGATGATGTCGTTCGTCGATCACACCCCCGATCCCGGTCTCGAGCGCCTCGAGGCCGAGCGGCGGGCCGAGCAGCGTCGCGGTCCGTGAGAGTCTCGCTATCCTCCGGCAGCACCGAACGAGTTCTCGGTGCGGTCACAATCCCCCCTACCCGCACAACACCAGGCCTACCGGCCCATGAGGAATGATGGCTGAAGAACCCGAAATCGATGAAGAGTTCGACGAAGAACTAGAGGTCGAGGTTGACCTCGACGAGGAACTCGACGACGAACTCGAGGATGAACTCGTCGACGATCTCGAAGGCGACCTGGCCGTGGACGTCGTCGTGGATGATGAGGATGCCGACGCGGAGGAAGCCGCGGCCAAGGCGAAGCGCAAGCCTGGCGAGGAGGACGACGAGGATGAGGAGGTCGCCGACTCCGACGACGTCGAGGCCGACCTGAGCGTCATTCTCAAAGACCGGATCGCTGCGGCGGAGGACGAAGAGGACGAGGACGAGGTTGAGGTGGCTGACACCCGCGGCGGCGAGGCCAGCGACGGGGTCACCCCGCGGCGTGCCAACGAGTTCATGTGCACCGGCTGTTTCCTGTTGGTCAACCGTGCCCAGTTCGGCGCTCTCGACGCACTTGACTGCCCAATGGGGGAGGCGGACTGCCCGGCCATCACCAAGATCCGCAAGCAGGCCGCCCGCAAGAAGTGAGGGCGAGATGTCCGATTCGCTAGGTGACCCTCATCGAGGTGACGACAAGGGATCTCGCCCGCATCACGCCGCCCCCAATCTGGCCGACGCTCTCCTCTACGGCCCTCTCGGGCTGGTCCTCGAGGCGCGTACCCTGATGCCACGCCTTGTCGAACGCGGTCGTAACCAGGTTGCGCTGGCCAGGATGATGGGGTCCTTCGCTGTGCGGAAGGGGTCCGAGGACCTGGCTGCCGTGACGATGGCGGTATCGGATCGCCTCGTTGGAATAGCTCGCGGATCCGGCCTCGTTCCGCCGGCAGACCCTCCCTCGCCGCAAACGCCCGTGACCGCCGACGCCGGCCAACAGCGCCCCGCCGCGCCGCGAGTGTCGGCTGAGGCTGCTGCTGCGGCCGTTGGGATCGAGGTCACCGATCTGGCCATCCCCGGTTACGACCTGTTGTCGGCGTCCCAGGTGGTGCCGCGACTCGACAGCCTCACGCCGGACGAACTCACTCTGGTCGGTCGTTATGAGGCGGGGACCCGAGGACGCAAGACCATCCTGTCGAAAGTGGCGCAGTTACGTGCCGGTAACCCAGAGGGAGCCTGAATCCATGGGGGACTCAGGGGGATCGGTGCACCCAATCATCAGCATCCGGGAGGCCGGACCCGACGATCTGGTGGTCCTCACCCACTTGGCGCTCCTCGCCGTTGACGAGCAGCGCGACAGTCGTGGGGGAGCGGTGTGGTCTCGTCGGGAGGCGCGGGTGGACCCGGCGACAAGCCTCGCCGATGCCCTCGACACACCCAGGGGTTCAGTGTTCGTCGGAGCACTCGACGGCGAAATCGTTGCCTACGGGGTGCTGGCCCTCGAGACCCTGACCGACGGTGGAGTCCTGGGTCGCATCGAGGATCTGTTCGTCGCTCCCCAAGCGCGGGGGATAGGCCTCGGCGAGGCGTTGATGGCAGCCATCGTCGAGTCGGCGGAGGAGGCCGGCTGTTTTGGTCTCGACGCCTTGGTGCTACCCGGAAACCGGGCGACGAAGAACTTCTTTGAAGCCTCGGGCCTTACAGCCCGGGCCATTGTGGTGCATCGGTCGCTGGGCTGACCCTCAGCGACCCTTCCACTCCGGCTGACGCTTCTCGATGAATGCGGTGAGCCCCTCGGTGAAGTCCTCGCTTGAGGCGAGGGCGATCATTGCCCTTCCGGATTCCTCAATTCCCTTGGCGTCGTCAGCATCCTTCAGTTCTGCCATGAGCCGGAGAGTCTGCTGCACGGCGAGGGGAGCGTTCGCCGTCACACGCCCGGCAAGGGCGAGCGCCGCCTCAAGTGCCGTGCCTGGTTCGGCGAGTTCGTTGACCAACCCGAGGTCGTAGGCGCGCTGCGCGTTGATTGGGTCGCCGGTGATCCCGAGCTCTGTGGCGACGTTCTTGGGCAGGACCCGCGGCAGGCGGAACACCCCGCCAGCGGCGGCGACGAGATTGCGCTTCACCTCGGGAATGCCAAAGCGCGACTCCCGGGAAGCGACCACGAGGTCACAGGACAAAACGATTTCGAGTCCGCCCGCAAGGGCCGGTCCTTCAACGGCGACGATGAGTGGCTTGGTGCGCTGGCGGGTCACGATCCCGGCGAAGCCGCCCTTGGGAGTCATCATCTCCCCGGCCTTGCCGGCGTTGATCAGCTTGAGGTCCGCCCCGGCGCAGAAGAACTCACGAGTGCCTGTGAGCACGCCCACCCACAGGGCGTCATTGGACTCGAGTTCATCGATGCCCGCCTCGATGCCCTGGGCAACGTCGCCGTTGACGGCGTTTCGGGCCTCGGGCCGGTTGATCTTCATGACTGCGATGTTGCCGTGGATTTCAGTTTCGACCATGGCAAGACCCTAGCGGGGCACCCCGGCCCCTACCGAACGCGGCGGACGGTAGCGTCGGGTCCATGGCCAGGCTTGCGATCTTCGACCTCGACGGCACCCTCGTGGACTCCGACGATGCCCTGCGGCACGCCTTCATCCGTCTGGGGGTACCCGAATCCGAAATTACCCGGGGCCACGTCATCGCCGATGAGTGTCAGCGGCTCGGCATTTCACTCGAGGACTACCTGTCAGCGTACGACGCCGCTGCGGTCGCTCCCTTCCCTGGGGCGACTGAACTGGTGGGCGGTCTCGGGAGGTGGGCGGTGTGTTCCAACAAGCATCCCCTCCTTGGCTGGCCCGAATTGCGGCGCTTGGGCTGGAGCCCTGAGGTGGCGCTGTTCGCCGACGCCTTCGACGGGGGTGCCAAGCGACTTGAGCCGGTTATCGCAGCGTTGGGAGTTGAGGCGTCTGAGGTGGTGTTCGTCGGGGACACCGCTCATGACCGGTCTACCGCGGAGACTGCAGGCGTGAGCTTTGTGTGGGCGGGTTGGAACCCACGAACGGTGCCGAGCGGGCCGTATCCGGTGCTCAGCGAGCCTGGTGAACTCAGGGAGTTGCTGGAGGCGGCGGAACCGCAGCGGTGACGCTTCCTGGCCGCCTCGGACCCCGACGGTTCCTGGTGGGGGGTGCCGGCTCCACGCCGAACGCCGCTGCGATCTGGGGGATTCGGTCACCGAGTCGCCGAACCGCCTCAATGATTGGCTGGGCCGGGGCGTCGGGGACCGATGCGGGCACGACCTGGGTGCGGACGGGGGAGAGGGCGAGGGCCTCGAGCACGGTGCAGTAGCGCTCGGCCGAAGTCTCGGGCCCCAACTGATTCACGACGAGCTGTGCCAGTGACGTCGCCAATGCCGGGGGGAGGGGGACGCCGGCCTTGGGCGGGCGGGAGCTCAGGCGCAGTGCGGCGACGGAGCGCTCCTGTTCCACGAGCTCGGCGAGTTCAGTGGACCACGCACGCTGCTCGGCATCAACCCGCGAGGCGAGCGCCTTGCGCAGATCCTCTGCGGTCTGACGGGTCTGTTCGTGGCGGGCGACCCCGTCAGCGGCGACGACCACGCTTCGCAGGTCCCGCAGGTCCACCTCGGCGGCTTGGGCTAGGGCAGCGTCGGCGCGGTCCTGCCATTCGGCGAGTCGCGCATGAGGAGCGAGCTTCTCGGCAACGTCGATGACTGGCCCGGCTTTCACCACGGGAATACCCGATGCTTCGGCTGCCTTCCGCTGGATCTCGAGGGTCTCACGGACGAGCGGCACGCCACCACGCAGGACGAGTTCGCACACCGGCCGCTGCTCAGTTGGCAACTGGGCGAGAAGCGCCTGGCGGTGGGTTCTGCCTGCCCGCAGACGTGGGGCGCGGGGCCGTTCCGGGCGGGCTGGCGGGCCCTCCCTGCGGGGGGCGGCCCGACGTCGGTCGGTCTGGCCGCCCGACGATGGCCGGGTGTCGCGTTCGGAGCGTGGGCCGCGACGATCACCGTCGGTACGGCCGCGACCCCGGGGGCGATCATCGTCGTCGTCCCGTCGGCGACGTCCGCCGGCGAGTTGGGTGGTCACACCCGGTTCGGAACGGGTGGAGCCGATGATCTCGATGCGCTCCGCTTCGGAGCGGTTGCGCTGCTTGGGAGGCTGGACGGCCACGAGCGAGATGCCGTCGGCGTCGCTCTCAGCGTCGGCGCGCATCACATCGCCCACCTGCACACCGGCGGGCAGCAGCGACGAGGAGACAACCCCCTTGGGCTGACGGGCCCCAGCGGCCCGCCAGGTCCATGAGCCGTCGCCCCGGTCACTGGTCAGTTCGATGTCGATGCGGTGCGACATAAGTGGCAAATCTACTGGAGTGGGGCTGGCGGCACGAAACGCACCCGTTCTGCCGGTCCGGTCGTGGAGGGGTGCACTGGCTTGAGGCCTCCCTAGGCTGACGTCGTGGAGGCCGTCCCCGATCCAGCCGAAGTGCCTGTCGTGTCGGTGGGCTGGGTCGCCGACCCTGACGTTGAGGGTCGTTTGGTTCCCGCAGCGCTGCTTGACGTGGACGAACGGCCCGATGTGGCCGATCTACCCCGGGTGCACGCCACGGAGGGGATAGGGGATCTTCGATGCTCAGTCAGCGTCGGCGATGACCCATCCGGTAACGGCCAACGATTGGCCTTCATCGTCGCTGTCGACCATCCGGTGAGATGCCGGTTCGCTCTGGGGCTGGGCTGGGGATCGAACCAGGAGTGGCTCCGTGCCGTGTCGGCGTCAGGCTGTCTCGTGCTCGGGTTTGGTGATGGCACGGGCCCGTGGCTGAGTCTCAACATCGACCGCCGGCGCCTCGAAGAGGTGTTTGCTCGTCTGTCCGAGGGCGGTTGAGGGGCCGCCCGCCGCCCCGGCCCTGCCTGATGTCTCGGCCTATAATCCTCGTTCTGTAAAGTAACTATGAGGCCCCAGGCGGGATCACTGAATCACCTGCGGCCCGGGGCTCGAGCCAGAGGGCTGCGGCGGGCCGGGCGTTGTCCATGAGCCATCTCAGCGCAAGCCGAAGCTCACGCGGATCGTCACCGGCGTCTGCGAGGTCCCGGTCAACATCCTCGATCGCCGCCTGCAGGCAGTACAGCACCGAGGCCAGCTCGTCGAGTTGGGTCCGTCCGATCACGACGTCGTCGGCCGCCAGCCCCATGTCGGCGCTGCGCTGGCGCGCCTCGTAGGCCCGCTGGCGGCAGCCTTGCCGACAGTATCGACGTGGTCGACCCGCTTTGCCCTTGACGTCAATCGGTCTCGAGCACCAGGCGCACCGTCGCTCAATCTCCCGCACCGGCGTCGTCCGCCCCGGATCGGATTGCTCCCCGCTCCCGCCCACCGACCGCTGTTTCGTCACGTGACGATATTAGCGGTGGTGGACGGGATGCAGTCGGGATGTCAGCCGGTGAACTTCGGAGTTGCCGGAGTGCTGATCGGTGTCGGCGACGGTGCCGGCCCGGGTCCAGGACCAGGACCCGGATCAGGCTGTTCGCAGGGGTCACCGCTGGCGCTCCACCCGGTGTTGTTGAGCGGGAGGGTCACACCGGCGACCCCGAGCACGGCCTGCCGGGTGGCGAACTGGTCTGCCGCCCCGTCGCTGTAGGAACTCGTGAACGCTCCGGCGTCAGGGGAGTCGCATCCCAACTGCTGGTCCTCCAACCACGCGATTGCCGCAAGGCCCGCGTCGAATGACTCTTCTCCCCCGGCGGTGAACAGTCCCATGATGGCAAGAGCGGTGGAGTTGGGGCTGTCGACATCGCCGACGTACCAGGGGAATCCCCCACCTGGTGATTGCGACGAACGGAGGAACGCAGCGGCGTCGTCGCTGCGTCCCTGGTCGTCGACCCCGGCGTAGTACGAGAGCGCGACGGCGGTGGCGTCGGTCTCCGCTCCGCTGTAGGTCGATGCATTGGGCTCACCGCAGGCGGTGTTGGGTGGCGAGTAGTTCTGGAAGCCCCCCTCGGATGCGGGGGCCGTCGGGCGCCCCAGACCGCACTGCTGGCCGTTCAGCCAGGTCACCGCGCTGGCCGCAGGAGTGACTCCGGCCGAATCCAGGCCGAGCAGTGCGAGGGACTGTCGGAGCACCCCGTCAAAGGTCGGATCCGCCTCACCGTACAGGCCCGCCTCGTACTGCCCGAGGGTCGCCTCGAGACGCACGATGAGGTCCACGCCACCGAAGTTCCGCGGGTCGTCCCCCACGGCGACGGCAATCATGATGAGCACACCGAGCGTGCCGGCGCCGTCGGGTTCGTCACCCGGGGCGATCACCTCTTCGATGTTGGTCTTGATCCACCCGATAGCGGCATTGAACGACTCCTGTTCGAGGCCGGTCGCCGCGAGGGTGAACGCCACGTCCCGGGTCGCATCGGGGTCGGGCCCCGGAGCGAACAACCCCTCGACGTATCCCTCAGGCGTGAGCTGGCTCGCCAACCATCGGGCACCGAGCACCACCGAATCGGGGGGCTGGGATCCTTGAGCGCCTGCTGGAACGGGGGCCAGCCCTGTTCCGAGCAGTAGCGACCCCAGCGCAACAAGGGAGGCGACGAGACGGACAGATGTACGGACTTTCATGATGGGTTCTCCTCTCGGTGGGTGGGCCGGAGAACCCCGGGTCGAGAGGTGTGCACGCACACGACCCCGCCCGATGTCCGCAGGCTCAGCCCGTTGTCCACGACGGTGCTGCAATGAGCCACACCTCTCCGGCGGGCATTCCGACTCGTCGGACCACGAAGGCCCGACCCACGGCTGCGGGACAGCGCCGGCTTCTGACCGGCTTCCCCCGACGGAGAGGTCTGATATGTCGGTCTGAGTTAACCACACTGCGCACCCATGCGCGGCGATGCCTTCGAACCACCCCTTGGCCCGATCTGTTCGCTAGGGTGCAACACACAACCGACGCCAGCCACCACCTGCGGGAGAGACCGACGACGTCGGTCGCCGAAGGAGCAACCGCCCCGGAAACTCTCAGGCCCCCGTACCGCAGGTGCAGGCAACGCTGGAGAGTGGTGATGCACGCATCACCCACCGAAGGAGAAAGCGCCGCTGCGAGGCGGGGTGAAGCTCTCAGGTCCACCGACAGCGGGGGCAGGGCAGGGGCACGCGTCCCTCCCCCTCCGAGGAAGGACCTGTCATGACCGAGACGCACTCGCCCAGCACCCCGCCACTCACCACGCCCCCTTCCGACGGCGGGTTTGCCACCCGTCACATCGGGCCACGAAGCCACGACGTGGAACACATGCTTTCCATCGTGGGCGCCACCAGCCTCGGCGACCTCGTCGAACGGATCGTGCCACCGAACATTCGCAGCACCACTCCCCTCGCACTCGGCGCACCGGCCACCGAAGAGGAGTCACTTGCCCGACTCGGGGAGATGGCGGCGCGCAACACCGTGCTCACCAACCTGATCGGACTTGGGTACTACGACACGCTCACGCCTGCGGTGATTGCCCGCAACGTGCTCGAGGATCCCGCCTGGTACACCGCCTACACCCCCTACCAGCCCGAGATCGCCCAGGGTCGCCTTGAGGCGCTCGTGAACTTCCAGACCATGGTCAGTGACCTGACCGGTCTCGAGATCGCCAACGCCTCTCTGCTCGACGAACCCACCGCCGCCGCCGAGGCGCTTGCCATGTGCCACCGCATCGTGAGCGAGGGCCGACGAACGGTGGTGCTCGATGCGGGCTGTCACCCCCAGACGATCGCTGTGGTCCGCACCCGCCTCGAATCCATCGGACTCGACGTGCAGGTCGGCCACGCACCGGACCTTGCTGACGAGGCCGACGAGGCACTCGTGGCAGTGCTCGTGCAGTATCCGAACACCACCGGTGGGATCACCGACTACCGCCAACTGGCCGATGCCGTGCACGGTGTCGGTGCAATGGTGGTTGCCGCCACCGATCTGCTGGCGCTGTGTGTGCTCACTCCACCAGGCGAGTGGGGCGCGGACGTGGCGGTGGGATCAGCCCAGCGTTTCGGAGTGCCCATGTGGTTCGGTGGGCCGCACGCCGGCTTCATGGCCACAGCGGAGAGTCACAAGCGCACCTTGCCCGGGCGACTCGTCGGCGTTTCGGTTGACGCAGGTGGACGCCCGGCGTACCGACTCGCTCTGCAGACCCGCGAGCAGCACATCCGTCGTGAACGTGCCACCTCCAACATCTGTACGGCACAGGTGCTCCTTGCGGTCGTCGCGGGTCTGTACGCCTGCTGGCACGGTCCCGAGGGGCTACGCCGCATCGCCACCCGGGTCAACCATCTCACCGGCACCTGCGCAACCGCGCTGGGTGGGGCCGGCCTCACCCTGGTCAACGACAGCTGGTTCGACACGCTTTGCGTCACCGTGGCCGACGCCGATGTGGTGCTCGCCGCAGGTGTCGCCCACGGCGTGAATCTGCGACGCATCGACGCCACCACCGTTGGGATCAGTTTCGATGAGGCCAGCACGGTTGGCACCGTCGCCGCGGTGCTCGGTGCGTTCGGCGTGGATCCCGAAGGGGTGGGTCCGGCGGGAGCGCAGACCGTTCCACTCGGCGCCGTCCCCGACTCGCTCGTGCGCACCACGGAGTACCTCACCCACCCGGTGTTCAACGTCCACCATTCCGAGACCGAGATGCTGCGCTACCTGCGTCAACTCTCCGACCGGGACGTCGCCTTGGACCGGGCAATGATCCCGCTCGGCTCGTGCACCATGAAGCTCAACGCCACTGCCGAGATGCAGCCCATCTCGTGGCCGGCGTTCGCCAAGATGCATCCGTTCGCTCCGCTTGACCAAGCCGAGGGGTACCTCCAGATGATCGGCGAGCTTGAGGCGGCCCTCGCCGAGGTCACCGGATATGACGCCGTCAGTCTGCAACCGAACGCCGGTAGCCAGGGCGAGTACGCCGGACTTCTCGCCGTTTCCGGATGGCACCGGCACAACGGGGATCACCAACGGGACATCTGTCTGATCCCGTCCTCGGCTCACGGAACCAACGCCGCAAGCGCAGCCATGGCCGGCATGCGGGTCATCGTGGTTGCGTGTGACGATGAGGGGAACGTCGACGTCGACGACCTTGCGGCCAAGGTCGCCGACCACGCCGCCGAGCTGTCGTGTCTCATGGTCACCTATCCATCCACGCACGGCGTGTTCGAGGAACGGATCGCTGAGATCTGCGCCACGGTGCACGACGCCGGGGGGCAGGTCTACCTTGACGGCGCCAACCTCAACGCCCTCGTTGGCGTTGCACGCCCCGGACACTTCGGCGCCGACGTGGGACACCTCAACCTCCACAAGACCTTCTGCATCCCCCATGGGGGTGGCGGGCCCGGGGTCGGTCCGGTTGGGGTGCGGGCCCACCTCGCCCCGTTCCTGCCGTCGTCACCGCTCGTCCCCGAAGCTGGCCCTGTCCCCGGCATCGGGGCCATATCAGGTGCGCCATGGGGGTCGGCGGGGATCCTCCCCATCCCGTGGATGTACGTCACGATGATGGGTGCCGAGGGACTCGCCTCGGCGACGGCCCACGCGCTGCTCGCCGCCAACTACATGGCCCGGCGACTCGGTGACCACTACCCCATCCTGTACACCGGTCGTGGCGGCTACGTCGCCCACGAGTGCATCCTTGATCTGCGTGGCATCACCCGTGACACCGGTGTGAGCGTCGACGACGTGGCCAAGCGGCTCGTCGACTACGGCTTCCACGCCCCCACCATGTCGTTCCCTGTGGCCGGCACGTTGATGATCGAGCCGACCGAGTCGGAGTCTCTGGCTGAGATCGACCGGTTCTGTGACGCCATGATCGCCATTCGGGGCGAGATCGACCAGATCGCCGCGGGCGTGTGGCCCGCCGAGGACAACCCGCTGCACAACGCGCCGCACACTGCCGAGGACGTCGTGTCAGACGAATGGTCGCACCCTTACAGCCGGACCTTGGCGGCCTACCCGGTGCCGGGGCTGCGTCGAGCCAAGTACTGGCCTCCGGTCAGTCGCATCGACGGTGCGTTCGGCGACCGGAACCTTGTGTGTTCGTGTCCGCCAGTGGAGGCGTTCGCCGAGGCCTGAACCTCAGCGCACGAACGGGAGCGCAACGACCTCGACGGAGCGTTCGGCACCGCGGCCTGACAGCACGAGGGCACTCCCCTCCTCGGCGCCACCCTTGACGAAGGCAAGAGCGATTCCGCAGCCGAGCTCCGGGGAGAAGTTCCCGGAGGTGACCTCCCCCACCGGCTCGCCGTCCCGCAACACAGCGTCACCCTGACGTGGTGGGCGTCGGTCAGCGGCCCGAAGCCCGACAAGGCGACGGGCGGGGCCCACCTCTCGTTCGATCTCAAGGGCGCCGCTGCCTCGGAACGGCCCCTTGTCCCATCGCACCACCCACCCCAGGCCGGCCTGGAGCGGGGTGATCCCGGCCCCGAGTTCGTGACCGTGTAGCGGCAGGCCAGCTTCGAGCCGCAGCGTGTCGCGAGCCCCGAGTCCTGCTGGGGCGATGCCCGCAGCCAACACCGCATCCCACAGGGCGACGGCGTCGCCGGCGGGGACAGCGATCTCAACCCCGTCCTCCCCCGTGTACCCGGTGCCAGCCACCACACACGGCACCCCGGCGATCTCGACATCGACGACGGCGAATCGCTCCACCGCCGCAGCCGCCGGCGACACTGACGCCAGAAGCTGGCGGGCCTGTGGGCCCTGGATGGCGAGCACGGCCCGGCTGGCGGTGACGTCGGTGATCTCGATCCCGTCCTCACCAGCGGCTGCCGCTTCCTCGCCGAGTGCCGAGGTCACGCCATCGGTGTTGGACGCATTGGGCATCACGTCAAGCGAACCGTCGGCACGCCACCACACGATGATGTCGTCGGTGACCGAAGCGTCCACCGGATCAAGGAGATGGGTGTACTGGGCGCGGCCCGGTGCGATCCGGGCGAGGTCGTTGGTGAAGGCACGTTGGCACACCTCGACGGCGCCGGGGCCTTCCACCCGCACGGTACCCAGATGGCTGACGTCGAACACCACCGCTGCGTGCCGGCAGGCGTGGTGCTCGGCGAGTGTGCCCTGCGGGTAGGACAGAGGCATCTCCCAGCCCCCGAAGGGCACCATGCGGGCAGCGGCCGCCCGGTGGGCGGCGTCGAGGGGTGATTGCCTGTCGGTCACGCCGGGATCTCAGTCACCGGCGGCGCGTGCCGCCTGACCCTCGGCCGAGGTGGTTCCCGTCGGGGCTGACGTCTCCGACGGGCGGAACTCGACGATGGCGGCGTCGAGATCCTGTTTGAGTGAACCCATGGGGAGAATATTCAGAACGCCCTGGCCTTCGCGGAGCAGGTCGACGAGTTCGCCGTCTGACTGCACGAGCACCGACCGGGTGCCCTGGATGACCAGGTTCGCCGAGGCGATGTCGCCTCCGAGGTGGTCACGCAGGTAGGTGAATACCTGTCGGACGGACTCGAGGCGGATACCGGCGTCGAGCAACGTCTTGATGATTCGCAACTCGAGCAGGTCCCGGTAGGAGTACAGGCGTCGTGTGCCGCTGCCCCCTGCGTCACGCAGCGACGGGCGCACGAGATCGGTACGGGCCCAGTAATCAAGCTGCCGGTAGGTGATACCCACAATCTCGGCCGCCCGGTGACCCGAGTATCCGGACATCGATGCGGTGCTCTGTTCAGACATGCTCAACCTCCCTAGGCCGCCTCGACGGCAAGTCGAACCACACCGTGGAAATTACGCCAGTGTGACCGGGGACGAGACAGTACCGGTCGGCGCGCGCGGCGTCAATGGTCGGCTCAGGGTCCCCCGGGGCGCCCTCAGGAGGCGAAGTCTTCGGGGTTGACTCCCTCGATGAACTCCCGGAACTCGTCGAGCACCTCGTTTGAGTCCTCATCGTCCGCTTCGGGGACGGGAGCCGCCGCCTCGTCGAGCACCTCCTCGGCTGCATGGATGGGGGCCCCGACCCGTACCGCGAGGGCCACCCCGTCAGACGGCCGTGCGGAGACGGTGCGGGGGCCGTCGGGCCCGGAGATCTGCAGCTCGGCGTAGAACGTCCCAGCGTCGAGTTCGGTGATGACCACCCGTTCGAGCCTGGCCCCGAGTTCGGTGAGGACGTCGATCATGAGGTCATGGGTGAGCGGTCGGGCCGGCGTGCGCCCCTCGAGAGCCAGGTGGATGGCGTTGGCTTCGGGCAGGCCGATGAAGATGGGCAGCACCCGACGCTCGCCGCTGACCTCGCGCAGCATCACGATCGGGATGTTGCTGGGCAACTCCAGTTTGATTCCGAGCAACTCCATCTCAACCATCGCTGGCACCCTACCGTCAGCGGCACCGGGCCGCTCCCCGGCCTCTTCAGATTGGGCCGAGCGTGTCCCGCAAGGCGCGCCGCAGCAACAGCCCGTGAAGGCGGTCGGCGGACTCCGACAACGAGGTGATGGACGTCACAGCTTCCTGACGTGCATCGGGACGCCGGGAGCGCAGCACCGGCATGACCAACTGCTCGTACAGGCCGGCCTCACGGTCCGCGGCAACCTTGAACATCCTCAGATGCCGGGCCTCGAGTCCCGCAGCGGTCATCTCGCAGGCAATCCTGCAGATCACCACGGCCTCGTCCCCATAGACCGCGTCAGACCCCAGCGCGGAGGCGGCCACGAGCCCGAGCGCTTCGAGCTCTCCGAGCAGTCGGGGGCTGATGCCCGTGGCCCGACACAGCTCGGTGGCGGACATGGTCACCGACCCACCCAGCACGGGAGCCGAACCTCCGGGAGGCTCCGGCGTGGACAAGACCTGCGTGGGGGCAGCCTCGGCGACCGGCGGGTGCGATCCGTTCCTTGACGCGTCAGGCGCAGGCACGGAGGTGTCGGTGTCGGTGTCGGCGCGTGGCTCGACGGCGAGATCGAGAAGCCCTGAGGCACTCGCCGGCTCATCGAGCCGCCCAGCGGCGAGACGGTCCTTGATCACCTTGAGAGGCAGGAAGTTCTCCTTCTGCTGTCGAAGCACCCACCGGAGCTGCTCGACATCCTCGTCATGGAACTTGCGGTATCCCGAGGGGGTTCGTTCCGGATCGAGCAGGCCCTGGCTCTCAAGGAAGCGGATCTTTGAGATCGTGATGTCGGGGTAGTCCTCCTGGAGGAGGCCGAGCACCTCGCCAATGGAGAGATGCGGCCGCTCTCCCGCGGTGTCGTGATGGGAGTTCGCCGCGCTCACGATGCCGACATCTCAGACTGCGAGTCGGACTCCGCTGAGAGGTACACCAGCTTGAAGGTGCCGATCTGGACCTCGTCGCCACTCTCGAGGGTGGCCTCATCGACACGCGAGCGGTTCACATACGTGCCGTTGAGGGATCCGACGTCACGCAGGATGTGACGCTCGGCATCGGCACGAACCTCTGCGTGTCGGCGTGACACGGTCACGTCATCAAGGAAGATGGCGCTGTCGGGGTGCCGCCCAATGGTTGTCACCCCGTCCTCAAGGGCAAAACGCGAGCCGGCATTGGGGCCACGGCGCACCACAAGTGCACAGGCGCCGGCGCCGAGCACCACCGGAGCAATCGTCTCACCCCTCGGGCCTGCAGCGGGGTCCCCGGGCTCGGTTGGAAAGAAGGTGATCGTCGTCGGGTCGTCGGAGGACTCAAGCACCGCACCGCACGACGAGCAGAAGTTGGCCCCCACCGGATTGCGGTGGCCACAGTTGTTGCAATAGGTCTCACTCATGGTCGGCCTCCGCCCGCCTCCTGCCACGTCCCGGGCGCACTACTCCGCGATCAGCGCCCGGTACGCAGCGGCATCAAGAAGTGCGTCCCAGCCTGACTCGTCGCCCCCGATGTCGATCACGCAAATCCATCCGCCGCCGTAGGGGTCCTGGTTGACCAATTCCGGTTGATCGCCGAGCTGGTCGTTGACCTCCACGACGGTGCCGTCGACGGGAGCGAAGATGTCCGACACGGATTTCGTCGACTCCACCTCGCTGATCCGCTCCCCTGCCGCCACCACCGCACCGCCACTGGGCACCTCGAGATACACGACGTCGCCGAGGGCGTCCTGGGCGTAATCGGTGATGCCGATGGTGAGCCTGCTTCCTGAGCGCCGGACCCACTCATGGTCGGAGGAATAGCGGAGATCCTCGGGTACGTCCATGAGGGCACGCTAGCGCGGCGGTCCGCAACGTTCCCACCCGCCTTTGCGGCCCCGCTCAGTCCCGCTGGCGGACCATTTCCTCGATCCGTCGGACGTACTCGCCTCCGAGCGCACTGGCCCCCTCCGGGGTGGATCCCTCGGCCCAGACGTGGGTTAGCGGGGCTTCCGGGTCGGGCAGGACGAGGACCCAGCCGTCATCGTGGTGGATCTTCACGCCGTCAACGAGGTCGACCTGGCGGTCCTTGGTCTGTTCGACGAGGGCACGCATCACCGCACCCTTGAGATCCCAGGGGGTGACGACATCGGCCTGCATCAGGTGAACCTCGGGAAGTTCGGCCACGACGTCGCCGAGTCGGCATCCGCACGCCACGATGAGGTCGACGAGGGTTGCGAAGGCGATGACGGCATCGAACGACGGCAGGAATCCCGGGAGGATGAACCCACCGTGACCGTCCCCGGCGAGCACGACACCCGGGGCGCGGGCGGCCGCCCCTAGGGCGTTGGCTCCCACCGGTGCCCACAGCACCTCTCCCCCGGCGTCGGCGACCCGGTCGGCGATCAGCGCGCTCGCCGTGACCGGCAGGGCCACGGTGCCACCACCAAGTCGGCCCGCCAGGAGCGTGACGAACGCCGCCAGCGACTGGGAGTCGCTGAGAACGGTTCCGGTCTCGTCGATGAACCGGACCCGTTCACCACCGGGTTCGAACACCGCCCCAAGGTGTGCGCCGGACGTACGGACAAGGTCAGCGACACGCCCTGTGTGCTCGTCGAGGTCGATGGCAACCATGCCCGCTGTCGACAGGAACGGGTTCACCGCCAACGCCTCAAGGCCAAGCGATGACAGGACGTTGGGCATGGCGAACGACGTGGAGCCGTAGGCGTAGTCCACGACGACCTTAAGGCCACTGGCGGCAATGCCGGGGGCGTCAACCGAGGCGGCAACCGTCGTGGCGTAGTGCTCCAACGCCCGCGGAGCGAACCCGATCTCCCCGATCTCGGCGGGGAAGACGCGTCGGAAGTCGTGACGGGTGAAGAGTCGTTCGATCTTGCGGCGGGCGTCGTCGCTGATGTCGAGGCCGTCACCATCGAAAAAGCGGATCACGGCGGACTGTGGGTCGTTGGGGTCGAGACGAACCGTGAACCCGCCCGAGTTGGCGGGCCGCCGCACGATCCAACGGGTCATCGGGACCGAGGCGACCTCGAGGTCTTCGACGTTGACCCCTGCAGCGTTGAGCGCTGCCATCATCGAGCGCTTGAGCATGCGTCCACTCCGGCTCGAATCCCGGGAACTGACCACGGTCATGCCTGGTTTCAGCATGGTGGCGTACGCCATGGCCACCCGGGTGGCGAACTCGGGTGTGACGTCGACGTTGGCGAGCCCCGTGATTGCGTCACCGCTGAACAGTCCCCTGGCGCCACGTGACTCCCAGATGATGGAGGTGTTGACGACGGCGCGGGCCTCGACGGTCTTGAACGGATAGACCTTCACCCCGTCCGTGAGGTGCGCCTCCTCCCCCACGAAGCACTCATCGCCGATGACCACTCCCTCGTCGGCCCGTGCCCCCTTTCGCAGGTCGCATGAACGTCCCACGAGTGCGCCGCCGACGCGCACACCCTCACCGAGATAGGTGTTGTCGCCGATGACGCTGCGTTCGACTTCCGCGTTGGCGCGAATGCGAATGTTGGCTCCGAGCACCGTGTACGGGCCAAGGGTCACCCCCGCCTCCACCCGACAGTTGTCACCGAGCAGCGCTGGGCCCACCACGTGTGCCTCGGGGTGGACCAGGGTGTTCTCGCCGATTCGCACCCCACCTCCGAGGTCAAAACCAGGAAGGTCGGCTCGCACCTTGCCGTCAAGGAGGTCCCGGTGGGCGGCGAGGTAGGCGTCGAGCGTCCCGACGTCCTCCCAGTAGCCCTCGACCACCTCCCCGTAGAGGCCGAGGCCGGCGTCGAGCATGGCGGGAAAGACGTCACTCGAGAAGTCAACCGCCCGGTCGGGAGGGATGAAGTCGAACACGGCGGGCTCAAGGATGAAAACACCGGAGTTGATGGTGTCGGAGAACACCTGGCCCCATGAAGGTTTCTCGAGGAATCGTTCGACCGAGCCGTCCTCGCGTGTGATGACGATGCCGAACTCGACAGGGTCGGGTACGCGCACCAACCCGATGGTCCCCACGGCGCCGGTACGGGTGTGCGCACTCACGAGGGCGCCGAGGTCGATATCGGTGAGGACGTCTCCGGAGATGACGAGGAAGCGCTCGTCGAGGAGATGTTGCGCGTTCCGTACCGATCCCGCCGTACCGAGAGGTACCTCTTCGGTGGCGTAGGCCATCCGCACTCCGAACTCCGATCCGTCGCCGAAGTGCCGACGGATCGTGTCGGCCATGTAGGCCACGGTCACCACGATGTCCTCGATGCCGTGCGTACGCAGCAGGTCGATGACGTACTCCATCATCGGCCGATTGGCGAGCGGGGCCATTGGTTTGGGCAGGTTGGAGGTGAGTGGCCGCAGACGACTCCCTTCGCCCCCGGCCATGATCACCGCCTTCATGTCACTGACCGGCCCTCGCAGCTCGCAGGACCCGACCCTCTCGCCAAGCCTCACTCCACAACGGCAGGTACCGCACCCAGGCCACGAACGAGAGCACGAGACCCGGTACCGCGGCGACCCAACCGAGGACCTCGAACAGGCCCGCTGCACCAAACCCTTCCGCCGACCCGGCGAGCAACAGCGGGAAGGCGAACATCAGTCCGAACGTCCCCGCCTTGCCCCACCACGTCACGTCGACCGGTGGTGCACCAAGGGCAAGCAGCGTCACGGTGATGGCGGCCACCACCACCTCGCGCACCAGAACCACCACGATCAACCAGAGCGGAACCCCGCCACCGTTCGATGTTGTGTCAATGGCCATGGCGGTGAGCGCGACGAAGAACAGGATCCGGTCAGCGGTCGGGTCAAAGAGGCGCCCGAACCGACTGGTCTGGTTGAACCGCCGAGCCACCCAGCCATCCACCCAGTCGGTGGCGCCCAAGGCGGCGAGAACGGCCGCCGCCCCGAGTCGGTTCTGTTCCCCCAAAAGCAGCCAGACGAACACCGGCAAGGTCAAGAGGCGGACCAAGGTGATCAGGTTCGGCACCGTGGCGATGCGGTCCTCCCCCGGCCCCGGCGGCCCAAGAGGGGGCGGACCGGGCTCGACGGCGGGGCCGGGTCCGGCGGGGCGCACCCGTTGGGTGTGAGGCGAATCCATTACGTCACAGCCTACGATCAGTGACGCCGACCCGGGCGCGACGGTCCACTCCACACCCAGGAGGTCCTGTGGCCACAGTGTTCTCAATGATCATCGCCGGCGAACTTCCCGCCCATTTCGTCCATCGGGACGACTCGTGCGTGGCGTTCCTGTCGATCAACCCCATCACCCACGGCCACACCCTGGTGGTCCCCGTGGAGGAGACCGACCACTGGTTGGACCTCTCCCCCTCGCTCAACGCGCATCTCATGGCGGTGGCTCAACGCATCGGTGTCGCCCAGCAGCAGGCGTTCGACCCACAGCGGGTGGGTCTGATGATCGCCGGGTTTGAGGTCCCGCACGTGCATGTCCATGTCTTACCGGTCAACGACCTCGCCGACCTCAGTTTCGCCAACGCCGCAGCCAACCCCGACCCGGCCGACCTTGAAGCGGCCGCCACGGCGATACGTGCCGCGCTGGCCGAAGGGCCCACCTGACGTTCAGGGCGACTCACCGACGGATTCGGCGCGCACCCACACCACAAGGTCGGCTTGCGGCTCGGGCGCCGAGCCTCCCCGGGCGAGCTCGTAGCCGCTGGCCGACATCGTGTCGGCGAATACGCGGCGCCGCACAGGGTCCCAACTCGCCCACAGGTCAGTGGTCATCATCACCGCCTCGGCGCCGACGGCAACGTCGTTGGCCTGCTGGGCGGCGCTGTCGTCGATAGCGGCGAGGTCGGGTCGGCGCGCAAGCCCGGCGAGAAGCTCGGTGCTCGCCCTCACGCTGGTCGTTGACGGCACGGTGTCGAAGTAACGCAAGCGTGCCTCACTCGTGACGTTCGGTCCCCACGTCCACGGCTCCCGGTACGGACTGAGTGGCGCGTCGACGACGAAGAACGCCATGGCCGCCACGCCAAGCGCCACGAGGAGTCGGCGATCGATGCGGACGCGGTCATGTCCGGGTCGACCCAGACGCGACAGGGCGAAGGCCGTCGACAGGAACACGAAGGCGATGAGCGGCGCCGACCGGGCGGCCACCACCTCCTCGGAGGGGTCGCCCCAGATGGCCATCACCTGCACCGGGAGCACCCCGACGAGGAGGCGAGGCGCCAACAAGGGAAGGAACAGCACCGGGCCGAGGCTTACCACCAGTCGGCTGACGCTCGACTCCGACCCCAGGACAGTCAGCGCCGCCCACGGATCGCCCAGTGCCTCACCCACGAGCCGAAACGGTGTGAGGGGCGCTGGGTCGTCGCCTGTGACCCACATCGAACCCAACGACGCCAACACCCACCACGACCCTCCGGCGATGACGCCGACGCGTCCAAGGCTCCCCCGCCCCACCAGCCAAAGCGACACGCCGAGGCCGGCGACGGCGAGACCCTGGTCCGCGCCGCCGAGAGCAACGGCGGTGATGGCGCCGAGGAACAGGACGCGATTCCCGGTGAGTCCCCCATGGGCAGCCCACAGCAAGCCAGGGACCGCAATCACCCCAGGGTGAAAGCCCGTCAGGTTCAGCGTGTGCACCAGTGGGTAGAGGGCGTAGACGCCGAGCACGACGGTTGCGGCACCTACTCGAAGGCTGGCGTCGCGCCGGCAGATGAGCCACAGCGGCAGCACCGCGCTCGACAACAGAAGCGCTTGGGTACCGAGCAGGACAGCGGTGGCGTCAAACGCTCCGCTGAGCCAGCCCAACGGATACACGATCAGTTCCATGTTCGGGGCGAGCGCGTGCGCACCGCCCTCGACACTGACCAGTGGCTCGGCACCGGTGCTGATCAGCCAGGCCGACTGCAGGTCACCCGCCAGACCCGTGGCGGCGTCTGGCCCCGACGCCCGGCGCAGCGAGGACGAAAGCAGAACAACGAAGAGGACCAGCATCCCCAGCGTCGGGATGACCGCGTCGCCGCCGGGCCCCTCAGCGCGTCCCCACAGGCGGAGCACCCCGGCGTTGGCGCGGTTCGCCAATGAGCGCAGAGTGTCGCGGCTCACCACAACGTGTCCGGCGCAGCGCCCGTGTCGAACGGCTCAATCAGGTCAGGTCGATCATTGCGCGGGTTCCCGACCGCTGGGGTCACTGCCCACCGCACGAGGGCAGGTTCCACTGAGGTGCCGTGGATCGAACTGAGCGCCGCGGGACCCGGGATCTCAGTATCGAGCCAGGTGTCCCACACCCCGGCGTCGAGCATCAGCGGCATGCGGTCATGGATGGGACCCACAACTGCGTTGGCGGGGGTGGTGACGATCGTGACCGACTCGAGAGGCTCGGACCGTTGGCCGCTCGGGTCGTTCCAGCGTTCGAACAACCCGGCGAAACACAGAGGTGATCCACTGGGCGCAGAGAAGTACCAGGGCTGTTTGCGTTTGGGGCCGACGGCCTCCCACTCGTAGAAGCCGTCGGCTGGGACGAGGCAGCGCCGTGACTGGAATGCCCGCCGGTAAGCGGGGCGTTCCCCAAGGGTCTCGACCCGGGCGTTGATCATCCGTTGTCCCACCGAGGCATCCTTGGCCCACGAGGGGACCAACCCCCACCGCATTGGTCGGAGCACGCGTTCATTCGGTGTCGCGTCGTCGACGACTACCGTCCACACCTCGCTGCCCGGGGCCACGTTGAACCGGGGACGGAGTCCGGTTCCCACCGGTCGGGCGCCAAAGTGGGCGGCGAGATCCTCAGACGTCGTGGTGGACACGAAACGGCCACACATGAGGCGAACCCTAGTGAGGTGCCGCTGTTACGGCACGACGACGTCCCAACGTGTTGGCGACTCGCAGAGATAGTGGTCGGGCTGGCGGGATTCGAACCCACGACCTTCGGTCCCCCAGACCGACGCGCTAACCAAGCTGCGCCACAGCCCGTACGTCGTGACTCTACCGGTTCTCCCCCACCGGTCTGAATTCGACCCGGCGCACCCGCTCAGTCGAACAGAAGCCCAACCCCTTGGATCACCCGCCACAGCAGGTAGGCGCCGGTGACCCCGACCAGCACCCAGAAGTGCCAGGGCACCTTCCCCGACCCGTCGGCGTCGTCGCCGCCGGGTGGCGAGTCGGCAATGAACCGCCCGCACGTGGGGCACGAGCCGTCAGGCGCCATGCTGTTGGGATTCCAAAACCGGTCGCAGCCCTCACACCACGGCATCGTGTGGGCCCCTCAGACCGGCGGTACGCCGTGGCGCCGCTGGGTGAAGGTCCGGGACCTGCCCCGTGCGGCGTCGAGACGGGTGACGAGTTCACCCCGCAGTTCGCCCGGCTGGACCACGGCGTCGATCACCAGTTCCGAGGCGAGTCGGAGCAGGTCCACATCCGCCTCGTAGACGGCTCGCTGCTCGGCAATGAACGCCTCGCGCTCGACGGGGTCGTCCATGGCGGCGATCCGGTTGGCGAACACGGCGTTCACGGCAGCCTCGGGCCCCATGACGGCAATGCGGGCGGTTGGCAGCGCCAAAGTGGCGACGGGATCAAAGGCGGGGCCAGCCATGGCGTACAGCCCGGCGCCGTAGGCCTTGCGGAGAACGACGCACACTTTGGGCACGGTTGCCTCCGACACGGCGGTGATCATCTTGGCGCCGTGCCGAATGATTCCCTGACGCTCCACCTCGGTGCCGACCATGAACCCAGGGACGTCAGCGAGGAACACCAAAGGAATGCTGAATGCGTCGCACAGCCAGATGAAGCGGGCGGCTTTGTCCGCCGAGTCGACGAAAAGCACCCCGCCTTTGACCGCCGGGTTGTTGGCCACCACCCCAACCGGTCGGCCTTCGAGGAGTCCGAGACCACAGACCAGTTCAGGTGCGAACAGCGGTTTGACCTCAAAGAAGCTCTCTGCGTCGACGAGGGCATCGATGACCGTGCGCACGTCGTAGCCCTGCGTCTCCTCGGCGGGAATGAGTTCCGGGTCGAAGGCCCTCGCCGGCGGCTGCGGCTGATACTCCGGTGGGGTGTCCGACCAGCGCTGCGGGAAGTAGGTGAGCCACGCCCGAGCCTGATCGATGGCGTCGGCGTCGTCGACGGCGAGGTTGTCCCCGCAGCCGGACACGGTGGCGTGCATCCGCGCGCCACCCATCTCCTCGAGGGTGGCGACCTCACCGATGACCATTTCGGCCATACGCGGCGAGCCGAGGTACATCGAGGCGTTGCCTTCCACCATGAACACGACGTCACAGAACGACGGAATGTACGCGCCTCCCGCCGCGGAGGGGCCGAACAGGCAACAGACCTGGGGCACACGCCCCGAGAGCCGGACCTGGTTGTAGAAGATCCGCCCGGCGCCGCGACGACCCGGGAACAGCTCCACCTGATCGGTGATCCGTGCGCCGGCGGAGTCGACGAGCCACACCACCGGCAACTCCTCGGTGAGGGCCCGCTCGGTGAGCCGCACGATCTTTTCCACGGTGCGCGCCCCCCACGACCCGGCCTTGACCGTGGGGTCGTTGGCCATGACGCACACCGGCCGACCGTCGACGGTTCCGACCCCGGTGATGACCCCATCGGCTGGCAGATTGTCGGCGAGGGCGTTGGCGAGCAACCCGTCCTCGATGAACGACCCCTCATCGACGAGCAGCGCAATCCGGTCCCGGACGAACAGTTTCCCCTGGGCGGCGAGTTTTGCCCCCCCGGCTTCAAGGTTCCCCGCCAGGGCGCGTTTCGCTGCGGCAGGAAGCGGACCTTCAGTCCCGTCGTATGGCGAGGATGGCGACGTCATCGGAAATTGGGCTGGAGGCGTGATCGCTGGCTGCCTCCAGCAAGGCCTTGCACAGCAACTCGGGGGTCTGGCCCGGGTCACGACGAAGCGTAGTTGCGATGCGCTCCTCACCGAACAAGTCGTCCCCATCTCGGGCTTCGGCGAGGCCGTCCGTGTAGGCCACGAGCACGTCACCGGCGTCAAACGCCTGCTCATGGGCGTAATAGGAGCCCGATGGATCCAACAACAGCAGCGGTCCAGTCGCACCGAGGAGCTGGATGTCGCGGTCGTGCCACAGGACTGCTGGGGGGTGACCCGCCGAGCAGTGCCGCAGGGTGCCCGCATGGGGGTCATGGACCGCCACGAACAGCGACACGAACTCTTCGCCGTGCACCGACGATCCCATCTGGCGGTTCAGTTCCTCGACGGCCTGGGCCGGATCACGGAACTGCCTCAACAAGGTGCGAAGCAGATACTTCGTCTGGAAGGCGGTGATGGCGGGTTCGATGCCGTGACCGGCGACGTCACCGATAACCATCCCGACCCGGCCACCGCCGAGGGGTACGACGTCGAAGAAGTCGCCGGCCAGCATCCCCGCACCCGGCTGATAGGCGCTTCCCACGGTCAGCCCCTCCACCGAAGCGAGAGAACTCGGGGCGAGGCGTTCCGCCCAGCGACGTGGGGCGAGCTCTTCCTGTACGAGCACCTCCTGCGCCCGACGTTCAAGGTCGCCACGGCGCATCTCGAGGCGGGCGTCAGCGATGAGTTGACGGCCAAGGCCGACGGTGAGGGCGGTGGGGACCATCACGAGTGCGAGTGCCACCGCCACCCACGCCGATGCGCCGGTTGCCGCTCCGACGAGACCGACGAGGGTGACCACGCCGTAGACCAACACGGCGTGGCCATCCCGCTGCACCCCTGATCGGGCCAGCCGTTTGAGGTCGGCGTCACCGGATGTGGCCTCGAGTTGGGCCAGAAGTCGACGTCGGAAACGCCACGATCGCACCCACACTGCGGCACCAAGGCCCCCGGAGGCGACGACGACAAGCCAGAGAAGTCGGGTCATTGCGCCCGGAGCGTAGTGGGTTGGCCCGGCGTCCCCAATGGCGAACCTGTGACAAGTGGTGTTGCTGGTGGCCGCAGGTGTCGCCCGCTACTCCGAACGGCGCCGCACCCGGACCTTGATGGGTGTCGCCCCCAGGTTGAAGGCCTCGCGCAACATGCGCTCGAGGTACCGCAGGTAGCTCGGCGGGAGGTCACGGTTGGCGAACAGGGTGAACGTCGGAGGGTCGGTGGCGCCCTGAGTGGCGTAGAGCACCCTGCCACCGTGTGGGGCCGGCTGGGCCTGCTGGGCTGAGCGGATCACCTCATTGACCTTCCGCGTCGGGACCCGGGTGCGGTAGGCGTCGATCGCCGCAGACAGTGCAGGGATGAGTTTGTGGACCCCTTTACCGCTCAGTGCGCTGACCGGCAGCACCGGAGACTCCCCCAGAAAATGCAGTTGGCGGCCAACCTGGTACTTCACGTCGAGGCGAGCCTCGGCGTCGAGCAGTTCCCACTTGTTCAACAACACCACCACCGGACAGCCGGCTGCGTCGATGCGTTCACCGAGACGCTGATCCTGGTTGGTGACGCCCGCCGTCGCGTCGATGACCAGTACCGCGGTGTCGGCACGGTCCACGGCGGCGAGCGCCCGCAGGAGGGAGTAGTACTCCGTGTCCTCATCGATGCGCGAGCGACGTCGCATCCCGGCGGTGTCGATGAACCGCAGTGGCCCGGCCTCCGTCTCCACCACGGTGTCAATGGTGTCGCGGGTGGTGCCGGGCATGTCGTGCACCACCGACCGGTCGTCACCAATGAGCCGGTTGAACAAGGTGGACTTCCCCACGTTGGGGCGGCCGACGATCGCCACGGAGAACACCCGACCGTCCCCGGGGGCCTCGAGACTGCCACGAGGGTCGTCGGTGTCGGGTTCTTGCTCGGGGGCTGGAGGCAACAGGGCGATCAGGGCGTCGAGCAGATCGCCCGTGCCCCGACCGTGCAGCGAACTGACCGGGAACGGCTGTCCGAGGCCGAGGCCCATGAAGTCCCACACCAGCGACTCGCGGTTGGTGTCGTCCACCTTGTTCACGACCACCAAGGTGGGGCCCTTGCGCCGCTTGAGGATGTCGGCGACGCGGTCGTCCTCTTCGGTGGGGCCGGTCGTGGCATCCACGACGAGGATCACGACGTCGGCTTCAGCGACGGCCCGTTCGCTTTGGCGGGACACCTTGGCGTCGAGCTCGGTTCCACCCGGCATCCAGCCGCCAGTGTCCACGAGGATGAACTTTCGTCCCAGCCACTCGGCCTCGACCTCCTTGCGGTCCCTCGTGACGCCGGGCTTCTGTTCGACGATGGCCTCACGGCGGCCCAGAATCCGGTTGACGAGTGTGGACTTGCCGACGTTGGGCCGGCCGGCGATGACCACGGTGGGGAGTTGACTCACCTCAGCCCCCTCGGTGTCCGTCGAGAACCGATCGAAGCGCCCGTCCGTCGGTGGCGACGACCTCGACGGGTACCGGCAGGTCGGCCGGCGTCGTGTCGTCAAGGAACCGTCCGCCTGAGAGGCATACGTCAGGGAGCAGGTATCGCCGACGGCGGTCGCGTCCCGCCAACACCGTGGCGATATCAGAACCGGTGAGCAACCCGGTGACCGAGGTGGTCCCACCGAAGAACTCGTTGGGCACGGCGATGACCTCGACGTCGTGGTAGCCCTCGGCGGTCAGGATCGGGCCGAGCACTCCGGCGCCGTAGGTGCTGGTGATGATGCTCACCGGTGCTCCCGTCCGCGGGCGGAGGTGTACCGTGGTGGCGGCGTCGCCGCACGCCGTGCGCGGGGCGCGGTACCCCTCGGCGGGTGCACCGTCGACGGAAGCGAAGAACCCCCCGGAACGATCCCGAAGGGTCTCATTGCCGCTGAACTCCACAGCGAACGACGACGCCATTCCGACGCCGTCCTCGTACATCGGAAAACCTTCGTAGGTGTCGGGGTGCGGGAATGGCCGTCCGGCGAGCAGGTAGTACTCGTCGGCGGCGAACACCACCCGTCGGCCGACCGTGTCGAGGAAGTCCGCCTGGGCGGCGTGCACACAGTCGAGTACCGCAGCTGCTTCAGCGGTGGTGTGGGGTCGCATCCGCGGCTCACGGTTGTATCGGCTCACCCCGAGTGGGACAACGCAGATGGACTGCAGCGTGGGGTACTCGTCGAGCACGCCGGTGAGGGTGTCGACCAGCACGTCGCCGTCGTTGACCCCGGGGCACACCACAACCTGACCGTGAACCTCAATGCCGGCGTCGAGCAGAACCCGCAGCCACCGCAAACTCACCGCTCCGCGTCGGTTGCGGAGCATGTCGGCCCGCCCGAGCGGGTCGGTGGTGTGCAGGCTGACATGGAGTGGCGACAGTCCCTCGGTGAGGACCCGTTCGAGGTCCATTTCGGTGAAACGGGTCAGGGTGGTGAAGTTGCCGTAGAGGAACGACAGGCGGTAGTCGTCGTCCTTGAGGTGAAGGCTTCGCCGGGTGTCGGGTGGCAACTGGTGGATGAAGCAGAACTCACAGTGGTTGTCACAGGTCATCACCCGGTCGAACACCGACGAGTGCACCTCGACGCCGAGGGGTTCCCCACTCCCCTTGCGGACCGCCACGTGATGGTGGATGCCCCCTCGGAGCACCTCGAGTTCGGGGTCGGCCTCGTCCACGAGCCAGCGGTACTCAAGGACGTCGCTGGGTGCCCGGCCGTCGATGGAGACGATCACATCCCCGACCTCAACCCCGGCTGTTGCGGCGGCGCTTCCCGGCGTTACGCCGGTGACGACGGGGCCGGCGTGGGGCGCGTCGAGCAGACCAGTGGGGGGCATAAGCCCCAACGCTACTTGTCCGCGCCGGGGGGAACCCCACTGGTGGGCACTAGCCTTGCAGCGTGCATCCCGATGGGGCCCCCACTCCCGACGGCGTCGAGCTGGTTCTTCTCGCCGCGCCGCGGGGGTTCTGCGCTGGCGTGGAGATGGCCATCAAGGCACTGGCATGGATGGTGCGGGCCTTTGAGCCCCCGGTGTACTGCTACCACGAGATCGTCCACAACCAGTTGGTGGTCGAACGCTTCCGGCAGCGTGGCGTGGTCTTCGTCGACGACGTCGCCGAGGTCCCCCAGGGGCGACCGGTGATGCTGTCGGCACACGGATCGGCGCCCGAAGTGGTCGCCGAGGCGCGTGCACGAGCCTCCTACGTGGTGGACGCCGTGTGTCCGCTTGTGACCAAGGTGCACCACGAGGTGAAGGTCCGCGCCGGCAAGGGGTATCGGATCGTCTACGTCGGGCACGAGGGGCACGAGGAGGCCGTGGGCACCATGGCGGTCGCCCCGGACGCCATCGACCGCGTCGAGTCGGTCGAGGAAGTGCTCGCCCTTCCCGAGGTTCGTCAGCCCGTTGCCCTCCTCGCCCAGACGACCCTCTCGCACCGCGACTGGGCCGAGGTCGCAGACGCGGTGACGGAACGGTTCCCCGATGTGTGGACCCCCGGCCGATCGGACCTGTGTTTCGCCACCACGAATCGTCAGGCGGCGTTGATGGACATCGCCCCGCGCTGCGACGCCGTCGTCGTGATCGGATCGGTGAACTCGTCGAATACCCGCGCCCTCGAACGGCTCGCCGCCGCGGCGGGCTGCACTCGTGTGTTGAGGGTGAACAGCGCCGACGAACTTCCCACCGACATCGCCGGGGTCGTCGGGGTGACCGCCGGGGCCTCGGCTCCCGAGGAACTCGTCGAATCGGTCATTGCTCGTCTGGCTCCCCGTGATGGCGTGGAGGAGGTCCGGGTCACCCAGGAGGACGAGTACTTCCCGCCGCCCCGGGAGATGCGCGACCTGCTCGGTGCCGTCGGCAGTCTGGGGGCGTTCGCTCTCGGCGGCTCGGCGCGCGCTGCAGGCCCACCTGACGACCGCACCCTCAGCGCCAGCGAGGTTCTCGCCGACCTGTAGGCGCCACTCAGGCCGGCGGGGTGTTCGGGGTGCCGGCGAGTTGCTGCGCCTCGTCGAAGAGGCGCTGGATTGCGGTGGCGAGCTCCTCGGTCATGTCACTCACCGCCCGCCGCGGCACCCGACCTGAGGGGCCCGGGTCCGGTGGGTAGATGGGGGCGCCCACGACGATCGTCAATCGCTTCGGGTACACCATCTTCGACCCTTTGGGCATCGCCGCTTCAGAGCCGCCGATGCCAACGGGGACGATGGGCGCTCCAGTGCGGCAGGCGAGGTACGCCGCACCCTGAAACAACGGCTGCACCTTCGGGCCGAACTGCCGGGTGCCCTCGGGGAACAACACGAGGGGTTCGCCGCGGTCAAGTACCTCCCGCCCCGCTCGCAGGGCGTCACGATCAGCGCTGCCCCGCTGCACGGGGAACCCGCCGGCGGTGGTGAAGAACCATCCGCCGAACCGTGTCTTCCACAGCGACTCCTTACCCATGTAGCGCATTCGCCGCCTGGTCACCGCCGCCACGACCGGTGTGTCGAGGTTGGAGCGGTGGATTGGGGACAGGATGAACGGGCCAGTGTCAGGGACGTTGTGCGCCCCGGTGACCTTCACCCTGAAATAGGTCCGGGCGATGAACACGACGACGGAGCGCACCAGTCGGTAGAACACCCGCTGGGTGGGCGACATGACCTCACCGCGTTCGTGTCCGTCGGGAATCTGAACCTCGACCCGGGCGGCATCCACACGGGCCTGAGGTCCCTTCGCGTCTGGGGACTGCTCGACGCCGGTCACCTCAGCAGCCCCACGATGCGCTCGACGATGTCGTCAACCCCGAGGTCGCTGGTGTCGATGACGACGGCGTCCCCGGCAACGGTGAGTGGCGAGTCGTCCCGGCCCTGATCGAGGGCGTCTCGCCGTGCCAGGTCCGCAGCCACGGTCTCGTAGGACAGCTCGGTGACCTCACGTGAGCGCCGGGCTGCACGCACCTCGGGTTTGGCATCGAGGTAGACCTTGAGATCGGCATCGGGAAACACCACCGTCCCGATGTCGCGCCCCTCGAGTACGCCACCTCCCGCCTGGTCAACCCATCGACGTTGCCGCTCGCGCAGTTCGGTACGCACCTCGGGGTTGGCCGCCACCACGCTGACCGCCCGGGTCACCTCCGGGCCCCGAATCTCAATGGTGGCGTCAAAGCCGTCGACGTGCACGGTCCCCTCGACACCGAGGTCCAAGCGGATTGCTCTGGCAACAGCCCCGACCCGTTCGGTGTCGGCCGGGTCGATGCCGTGCCGGATGGCTGCGAGAGCGACCGAGCGGTACATCGCACCAGTGTCGAGATACGCGATGCCCAGACGCCCGGCGACCGCCCGGGCGACGGTCGACTTCCCCGACCCCGCCGGGCCGTCAATGGCGATAACTGTCACGAGGGCGACCTTACCCATCCGCTGTGGTGGACGCGCGGAGTGACTCGACCATGCTGAAAAACCCCGGGAAGGTCTTCGCCACGCACCCCGGGTCGCAGATGGTGACCCCCGGGGACCCCAGCCCGATCACCGTGAATGCCATGGCCATGCGGTGATCGTCGTAGGTGCGCACCGCGGCCGGGGTGGGGGTGCCCGGGTGAACGACGAAACCGTCCTCGTTCTCGTCGGCATCAATGCCCAACCGGCGCAGTTCAGTGACCACGGAGGCGATCCGATCGGTCTCCTTGTGGCGAATGAACCCGACACCACGCACCCTGGTCGGACCGTCGGCGAACACCGCCACCGCAGCGAGAGTTGGTGCAGTGTCGGACAGGTCGGCGAGGTCCACCGTGACGCCCCGTAGCGAGGTCCCCGATGGAGGACCGCCAACCTCGACCCAGTCGTCACCCCAGGTGACGCGTGCGCCCATGGTCTCGAGCACGTCGGCGAAACGGACGTCGCCCTGGGTGCTTCGCCGGCCCACCCCCTCAATACGCACAACCCCGCCGGTGATGGCGGCGATGGCCATGAAGTACGAGGCCGCCGAGGCGTCGGCTTCCACCACGAACTGCGTCGCGTGGTACCCACCGGCAGGGACGTCGAGGACGCCGGTGGTGTGATCAAAGGTGGCGGCGCACCCAAAAGCCTTCATCACGTCGACGGTCATCGCCACATAGGGCGCCGACACCAGACCGCCCCCAGTCGAGGCGCGCAGGCCCTGTGCCATGCACGCCCCCGCCATGGCGAGACCCGACAGGAACTGGCTCGAGGTTCCGCCGGCCACGGCGACCGCCCCACCCGTCACTGGGCCACCGGAGATGGTCGCGGGAAGGTGCTCACCGTCCCCGACCACCGTCGCACCCAGTGTGGCGACCGCCCGGAGTCCGTCGCCCATTGGACGCTCCCGCAGCGGCGCCCGACCGTCGAGCCGGTACGGCCCCTGACCGAGTGCGGCGAACGCGGTCATGAACCGCGCCGTCGTCCCCGACAACCGTGCGTCGAGTTCAACGAGACCCGCCACGGCGGGGAGTGCACCGCCGACTCCCTCGACGATGATCTCCGCCTGGTCCCGGTCCCATCGCACCCCCACTCCGGCCCGACCCAGACAGTCGACCATGGCCGCCGTGTCGTCGGCGTCGAGCGCACCACGCAGGACGCTGACACCGGAGGCGAGTCCGGCGACCATGAGTGCCCGATTGGTGATGCTCTTGGATCCCGGTGGACGCACCGAGGCGTGCACCGGCCCACCGAGCGGGACGACCTCAAGAAGGTCAACCCCAGGCGGGGGCACTGCGGACAGGTCTCCGACACTCATGGTGTGACGGTCATGGGATCGGCACGACGCTTACGGTCCTGCCGTCGGCGGCGAGGGCCTCAACGAAACGCTTTGCTGGATGGGCTTCGACAACGAGGACGAGGACACCTCCGTCACCTTCCACACTGTGGGCGATCTCAACATCGGCCACAGACACGCCGAGTTCCGCAGCGCGCAACAACACGGTCACGAGCGCCCCCGCCTCGTCCTGGAGTGGCAGACGCACCTCCACGAGGTCGGCGGCACCGGCGACTCGTGTCGGCAGACTCCGGCGCGCCGAGCGCGCCGCCTCGAGCCGCGAGAGCAGGGCAGCGCGATCCCTGGCGGCCACGATGTCTCGCACCGCACCAAGTTCATGGATGAGTTGGTCAAGACCCCGGACGATCGCCGTGCGATTCTCAAAGCAGACGTCCGGCCAGATGGCCGGGGTGCCTGATGCCACTCGGGTCATGTCACGGAAACCCCCCGCCGCCATTCGCAGCAGCGCCCGGTGCTCCTCGGCCTCCTCGTCAGCGAGGCTCATCAGCGTTGCGGCAGTGAGGTGGGGAACGTGGGAGACCACCGCCACGATGCGGTCATGCTCCCCGGGAGGGAGCGCGATGACCTCTGCGCCGAATGACGACACGGTCGAGCGAACCAGGGCAAAGGCCACGTCGCTGGTCTCGGCCACAGGGGTGAGTACCCACGCTGCGCCGTTGAAGAGGTCGACTCGGGCCCCGCCGACACCGTCGCGCTCAGATCCGGCCATTGGGTGACCGCCAACGAAGCGAGGCTCCGCCATCAGCTCGACCAACGGCGCCTTGACCCCAGCGACATCGGTGACGACCCCGGAGGTCACCTCGAGGGCGGCGCGCACTGCCCCCTCCACCGCCTCAAGCGGCGTGGCGACGAACGTGATTTCGGAGGCTTCGTCGACGCCGACCTCGTCAATGGCCCCGCACGCCAGTGCCAGGTCCAGTGAGGTCGAGTCCAGGTCATGGCCGCAGACATGCCATCCCTGCGCCCGCAGGGCCATGCCGATGGAGCCACCAATGAGGCCGGCACCCACCACCGTTGCCCGACGAGGCGCCGTGCCGCCCGCCAACGAACTCATCAGCTCGGGAGGTCGTCGCGCAGTCCCACTGCGCCGTGAAGGTACACGTGACGCAGATCGCTGCGGTCCACCGGGGTTTCAAGGTGCACGAGCACCCGGATGCATCGAGGGGTGGCGCCCACGATGTCGAGTTCACGTGCGCACAGCAGCGGAACGTCGCCAAGGCCGAACTGGCGGGCGCCTGCGGCGGGGAATGCCGAGTGGAGGTCGTCGGTAGCGGTGAACAACAGACTGATCAGGTCGTCATGGCTCACCGTGTTGCGGGCGAACATCTCACCGAGAAGTTCGATGACGGCCGCATGGATGGCCTCCGCGGTGTCGTCGTCAACGGTGGTGGCGCCACGAAGGGCTCGAACTGGCACACCTCGATGCTACCGACCGCACGACACCGCTGGGGAACACCTTTGCCGTGGTGCTCAGCTACTGGAGGCGCGCTCGAGGGATCGCACTTCGTCAGTGGTCAGGTCCCGCCACGCCCCGGGCTTCAGTCGACGGTCGGTCAGGGGGCCGATTCGGGTGCGCACCAGTCTGCGCACCGGGTGTCCGACCGCCTCACACATCCGCCGGACCTGACGGTTGCGTCCCTCGTGAAGCGTCAATCGAATCAGGTCCGGCGCGACGAGGGCGACCCGCGCCGGAGCGGTCGGACCGTCGTCAAGCTCGACTCCTTCCCGCAGTCGGCGCAACGTCCCACGGCTTGGCTCCCCCTCAACCCACGCCAGGTACTCCTTGTCCACGCCGAAGGATGGATGGGTCAGACGGAAAGTGAGGTCGCCATCATTGGTGAGAATGATGAGCCCCTCGGTTTCGGTGTCGAGGCGACCGACGGGATACAGACGTTCCGAGTCGCCAACGAGCTCGACCACCGTTGGCCGACCCTGCGGGTCTGACGCAGTGGACACCACCCCGGTGGGCTTGTGGACCAGCACGTAGCGGAGGCCGGGAGCCACACCGATGCGGACCCCGTCCACCACCACCTCGTCGCTCTCAAGTGCCACCCGCCGCCCGAGCACCGCAACCGACCCGTTGACGAGGACTCGACCCTCCTCAATGAGGTTCTCGCAATGTCGCCGACTCCCGAGTCCCGCCCTGGCGAGAACCTTCTGCAGACGCTCCCCATCACTGAGCGCCTCGGATGACTCCTCAGCCAAGATCGTCGGACTCCCCTACCGCGGTGACGTCGGGGGGCGTGTCGTCGTTTGAGGGCGTGTCGGCACGACTCGCCGTCGACTGGTCGTGCGATTCGGCGTTGACTTGACCGGCGAGTGGAGGGTGTGGGCGAAGGCCTTCCTCAAGCTGCTCCACCACCGTGGCATCCGGAACGAAATCGGCCACCGGAGGAAGGTCCGACAGCGTCGCCAATCCAAGCTTTTCAAGAAACGCTGGCGTGGTGCCGAACAACACCGCCTGACCAGGTCCCGGGTCCCGGCTCACCTCGCCGATGTAGCCACGCCCCTCAAGGGTTCGGATCACCCCGTCGACGCTGACGCCACGGATGGCGGCGACCTGCGCCCGGGAGATGGGCTGCTTGTAGGCGATGATGGCGAGCGTCTCAAGGGCTGCCGCCGACAGCCGGGCGCCTTGGCCCTCGAGCACGAACCGCTCGATGTAGGGCGCAAGGTCAGGATGGGACTGGAACCGCCAGCCCCCCGCGACCTCGACGAGGACGTAGCCCCTGACTTGACCGTCGAGCGCCGATGCGAGATCCCGGCAGAGCTGGTCGATCTCCTCGACTACGAGATCGACCAGCGACGCCAGCGTGCTGGTCGGGACGGGTTCGGTCGCGACCATCAAAATTGCCTCGACGACACGAGATGGGTCGGGAACGAGGTCGATCGGCGTTGTCACAGCATTCCTCCGGTGAGCGGGACGGTCACCCGTCGTAGGCATCCACGAGATCGAGGTCGGCGCTACCGCCACTCGACCCCATCCAAACGATCTGAATGTCCCCGTACGGCTCCGGTTGCGCCAGGTCGACCAGTCCCTGTTTGAACAATTCGAGCAACGCCAGGAACCGCACCACCACCTCGAGTCGCTCCACGAGGTCGGCGGTGAGTGCACGGAAGCCGATTCGGCCGACCCGGGGCAGTTCGTCAGCGAGTTCGACGACCGCCTCGGACACACTCGCCCGCACCATGTGCAGGTGGCTGATGTCAACGGTGGGAACCGGCCGTGGGGTCATGGCGCGCTGGAGCGCAGCGGCGAGCTGAGCCGCCGTCACTCCTTCGAGCAGGTCGGGAACGAGACCGATGAATCGGTCCTCGAGTCCGGCTCGTCGAGCAACGGAGCGACCGGCGCTGTCTGAGAGCGCCTCGAACGCCCTCGCCGCATCCTTGAACGTCTTGCACTCCAGCAGCCGGGCCAGCAGCAGATCACGCTCCTCCCAACGCCCGAGTTCGTCGTCGAGATCAGGATCAGGGTCGCCGGGCAGGAGGCGTCGGGCCTTGAGCTCAACGAGCGTGGCCGCAATGAGCAGGAATTCGGTGGCCACTTCGAGGTCGAGCACTTCCATGCGGTCGAGTTCAGTGAGAAACGCGTCGACGATCTCGGTCAGGGAAACCTCGTAGAGGTCGACCTGGTCGCGCAGAATCAGGTGCAAAAGGAGGTCGAACGGACCCTCGAACACCGGCGTCTGCACCTCGTAACCCACGGGGCCAACCATAGAGGCCAAAGCGCAACTGCCAGCGCATGACGGTGGTGTCGGGCTGACCCGGCGCACTGCCCTAGCATCACTGAGCGTGACAAGGGTGTTCTCGGGGATCAAACCGACCGGCCCCGTCCAACTGGGGAACCTTCTCGGGGCGCTGCGCACCTGGGTGGAGGATCAGCACCGGGCGGAGTCGATCTACTGCGTGGTGGACCTTCATGCGCTGACCGTGCCCCAGGACCCCGCAGTTCTGCGACGAACCACCATGGAACTCGCCCAGTTGCTGCTGGCCGTCGGTATCGACCCGTCGGTGGCAACGCTGTTCGTGCAGAGTGACGTCCCGGAACACACGGAACTTTCCTGGATCCTTGAGTGCACCGTGTCGTTCGGGGAACTCCGGCGCATGACCCAGTTCAAGGACAAGTCTGCCGATGCCGAGTTCGTCTCCGGTGGACTGTTCACCTACCCGGCGCTCATGGCAGCCGACATCCTCCTGTACGACACCAACGAGGTCCCCGTTGGAGAGGACCAGCGTCAGCACCTCGAGCTCACCCGGGATCTGGCCACCCGCTTCAACTCCCGGTACGGCGAAACGTTCGTGGTGCCCGAGGCCACCGTCGCCCGTGTGGCGGCCAGGGTCATGGACCTCCAGGACCCCACCCGAAAGATGTCCAAATCTGACGAGTCGCCCCAAGGCACGATCCTTGTCCTCGAGGATCTCGACCAGGTCGCCCGCAAGATCCGCAGAGCCGTGACCGACACCGAAAATGAGGTGCGCTTCGATCCGGCGAACAAGCCCGGCGTGTCGAACCTTCTCGGTGTGTTGGCCGCCTGCACCGGCGTCGCACCCCAAGAGCTCGCTTCGAGATACACCCAGTACGGTCCCCTCAAGGCCGATACGGCCGACGCAGTCGTCGAGTACCTCCGACCGATACAGGCCCGCTACGCCGAGCTCGCCGCCGACCCTGCCGGCACCCGGGAGGTCTTGGTGCGTGGGGCCGAGCGGGCACGTGAACTCGCCGCATTGAAGATGGCCCAGGTGCGTGAGCGTCTCGGGCTGCCCGCCCGGTAGCGAGTCAGCTCCCGCTGGCGTGGGTGATGCAGTAGCGCGTCGCAGGCATGGCCTCAAGCCGGTCGTCTGCGATGTGCTCATCGCAGATCACGCAACGCCCATAGGAACCCTCGGCAAGACGGGAGATGGCGGCCTCGACGTCGTCGAGCTGGTCACGCAGCTGCGAGGCGAGGGCACGGGATTCGCCCTGCTCGGCGGTCACCTGTGCCGTGTCGGCGAAGCCCTCATCGGCCCCAAGAGATTGCTCGGCGTCCTCGAGACGCTCGATCTGGTGGGCGAGGGCGACCTGCTCATCACCGAGATCGGACCGCAGACGATCAAAGAGTGCCTCGCGGTCACCGCCTGAGGTGTCGGAAGGTTGGGGTTGCGCGTCACTGGCCACCAGATGACTCTAGCCCGCCCCGTGACGAGTCGTTCGGCCTCACTCCCTCGTCTGGACCAGACGCGCCCGAGGGTGGGCGAGGTCGTAAGCGGCCCTGAGATGGGCGGCGGAGACCTTTGTGTAGACCTGTGTCGTGCCTATCGAGGCGTGTCCCAGCAACTCCTGGACGCTACGGACATCGGCGCCGTGATCGAGCATGTGGGTCGCGCACGAATGCCTCAGGACGTGTGGGCTTAGTTCCCCTCCGATCCCAACCGATCGGGCGTGCCGCTTCACGATGCCCCAGGCACCCTGCCGACTGAGACGCCCGCCGCGCTGGTTTATGAAGACGGCTTCAGCGTCGTCGCGGCGCGACCAGTCGTCACTGAGCCACATCGGGCGGCCCCCGTCGTCGAGCCACACCGCAACCGCCCGGGCGGCAGCACCCCCAAGGGGGACGATGCGCTCCTTCGACCCCTTTCCAAAGAGCCTCAGGGTGCCCCCGGCGAGGTCGATGTCGCCGACGGATATCCCGATGACCTCTGAAACCCGCGCCCCTGTTCCGTAGAGGGTCTCGAGCAGTGCCCGGTCGCGCCTCGCAGCGGGACCATCCCCTTGCGGTGCGTCCATGAGCGCCGTCACGGCACGTTCATCGAGAGCCTTTGGGAGACCGGCGCGCACCCGTGGCTGTTCGACATCGAGGGTCGGGTCGGTCGTGATGAGGCCCTCGGCGACCCTGAATCGATAGAGCGAACGCACCGCCACCACACGTCGGGCGACGGTCGACGGCGCCAGACCAACGCTTCGCATCTGGGCCACCCAATCGTCGATGACCGACGGTTCCCGCAGGTCGGCCGTCCCGGTGTCGCCACCGCCCAGGTACATCTCCCACGCCGTCAGGTCCCGTCGATAAGCCGCGATGGTGGCGGGTGCTCGCCCCCGCTCCGCCGACAGCCACACGAGAAACTCTTCGGCGTCGGCGCTGAGCGACACCGGGACTGTTGTGCCATCGGAGCCGGCCGGCGGCGGGTGGGGCGTTGGGTCGTCCCGGACGCTCACTCCCCTAGCCGCTCCCGGGCCAAAAGGAGTCCGATGATGGTCTTGGCATCCCTGATTTCCCCATTGGTGATGAGGCGGGGAGCATCGTCAAGCCCGATGGTGAGGACGGAGAGGTGCTGCTCCTCGGCGCCTTGACGGTTGTGGGGTCGCTCCTGCAGCCCAGTGGCAAGGAACACGAACGAGTGCTCATCGCTGAATCCCGGCGAATTGTGGAACTCGCCGAGAAGTGAGAACTCCTCGGCGACGAGTCCGACCTCCTCGAGGAGTTCCCGCTGAGCGGTCAGGACAGGATTTTCGCCTGGGACGTCCCGCTTGCCTGCTGGTATCTCGAGAAGTTCCACGCCTAGGGCCGCCCTGTACTGACGGATGAGGGTGACCTGTCGCTGGTCGTCCACGGCCACGACTGACACGGCACCAGGGTGGACCACCACCTGCCGCGCATGTTGCTCCCCGGATGGATCCGTGATGACGAGGTCGTCCACGTTGATGACCGGCCCGGTGAGGACCCGGTGTCTCTCGGAGATCGTGAAGTCGGCCACGGGGACCTCAGTGGGTCACGGACTGGTCATCGTCAAGGGTGATCAGATGGGGGTTGCGCCCCTCCGCCCGGTCGAGGGCGGCAGCGACGAAACTCTCAAACAGCGGCGCAGGGCGGTCCGGGCGGCTCTTGAACTCGGGGTGGGCCTGCGTTCCGATCCAGAACGGGTGCCCTTGCAACTCAACGAACTCCACCAGCCGCCCGTCCGGCGAGGTGCCCGAACACACCAGACCCGCCTCTTCGAGACGGGCACGGTAGCGACTGTTGAACTCGTACCGGTGGCGATGGCGCTCGCTCACCACCTCCCGACCGTAGATCTCCGCAACCCGGGACCCTGGCTGCAGTTCGGCGATGTAGGCACCAAGACGCATGGTGCCGCCCATGTCGGTCACATCGCGTTGGGATGCCATCAGATCGATCACCGGGTGGGGTGTCTGGGGGTCGAACTCGCTTGAGTGGGCTCCGGACATGCCCGCCACGTTGCGGGCGACATCGATCACCATGACCTGCATGCCGAGACACAGCCCCAAGCAGGGAACGCCCTCAACCCGCGCATGCGCCGCAGCAGCGATCTTCCCTTCCACCCCGCGCTCGCCAAAACCACCGGGAATCACGATGCCGTCGAGGTCCCGCAGGCGACCCGCGGCGAGCAACCCCTCGACCTCCTCAGCCTGGATCCACTCGATGTCAACATCGGCGCCGTGATGGAAGCCGCCATGTTTGAGCGCCTCGACAACCGAGAGGTAGGCGTCGGGCAGGCTCACGTACTTGCCGATGACGCCGATGCGAACCGGGGTCGTGGCGTTCTCAACCCGGGCGACGAGCGCCTCCCAGTCGGAAAGGTCGATGGGGTCCCCGGCGAGGCCCAGCTGACGACACAACAGCGTATCGAGGCCCTCCTCGTGGAGAACGAGAGGAATCTCATAGAGGTTTCTGGCGTCTGCAGCGTTGACGACCCCCTCGACCGGCACGTCACACAGATTTGAGATCTTGCGTTTCAGGTCCGCCGAGATCGGGGCTTCACTGCGACACACGATGGCGTCGGGTTGGATGCCGCGACTGCGCAGTTCCGTCACCGAGTGCTGGGTGGGTTTGGTCTTCTGCTCACCCGAGGGTCCGATGAAGGGCACCAGGGTGACGTGAACGTAGAACACGTTGTCGCGGCCGACGTCGAGGCGGAACTGTCGGATCGCCTCGAGGAACGGCAAGATTTCAATATCACCGACGGTTCCGCCAATCTCGGTGATGACAACGTCGACCTCGTCACCGGCGAGTTTGGAGATGCGCCGCTTGATCTCGTCGGTGATGTGCGGAATGACCTGCACGGTCCGCCCGAGGTACTCGCCGCGCCGCTCGGCGGCGATGACCGAGGAGTAGATCGAGCCGGTGGTGGCGTTGGAATCTCGCGACAGATTCTCATCAATGAAGCGCTCGTAGTGACCGAGATCGAGGTCGGTCTCACCCGCGTCATCGGTGACGAAGACCTCTCCGTGTTCAAACGGATTCATCGTCCCGGGATCGACATTGAGATACGGGTCCAGTTTCTGCATCGTGACCCGCAGGCCCCTCGACTTGAGGAGCCTGCCGAGCGAGGACGCCGTCAGGCCCTTCCCGAGGGAACTCGCCACCCCACCAGTCACGAAGACGTGCTTGGTCACGGAGCGAACCTCACGATGGAATCTGTTCGATGGGGCGCCTCAATGGCCGGGATACTCCACCCGGCCGTGCCATCCCGATCGGACCCGGGAACAGAGGCTCTCAATCCACCCACGACGAGGGAACCGTAGCGCAGCCGTGCACCCTCCTCGCGCATGGCCCCCACTACTTTCCCGACCTGAGAAGCTCAGCAGCGTGCTGCCGGGCAGTATCGCTCCCCGGGGATCCCGAGAGCATCCGGGCAATCTCAGCTTCACGGTCGGCCAGGGTCGAGAGGGCCTCGAGGGAGGTGAGGGTCATCCCGTCGACAACGCTCTTCGTCAGTCGGACGTGGGTGGGCGCCCGAGCCGCAACCTGGGCGAGATGGGTGACCACCAGTACCTGGCGGTTGTCGGCGACGCCTCCGAGGGCGTCGGCGACGCGCAGCGCCGCCTCCCCACCGATACCCGCATCGACTTCGTCGAACACCGCAAGGGGTGGTCCTTCTGAGAGGACCAGGCGAAGGGCCAGCATCGTCCTTGACAACTCGCCACCGGATGCCACCTTGGACAGCGGTCCGAGGGGGACTCCGGGATTGGCAGCGATGAGGAATGTCACCTCAGAACCCGAATCCGGCTCGTCGCCCCGACCACCATCGACCGCCACGGCGAACTGTGCCTGGGGCATGCCGAGGGCGGCGAGATGGGAACTCACGGCCTCGGCGAGGGCAGGTGCTGCGGAGCGTCGGGCGGCACCGACCCGTTCGCACTCCTCGGCCCAGCGCTGTTGAGCCGAGGCAAGTTCCCTATCGATGGCCGCACGACGCTCGGACGAGTTTTCAAGGGCCAACAGATCGGCGTGGAGTCGCTCGCGGGTACTGATGACCTCGGCGAGGGTCGCTCCGTACTTGCGTCGAATGGTCGTGAGTGTTCGTCGCCGTTGCTGGACGGCGGCCAGCGCAGCCGGGTCATCCACGAGATCGCTCTCCACTGCACGAAGGTCGCCCGCCAGGTCAGCCACCTCAGCGATGAGCGACTTGAGGCGTTCACGCATCGCAGCAAGAACCGGGTCGTCACGAGCGGCGTCGAGTGCAGCGGCGGCGTGCGCCACCTTGTCTCGTGCGCCTCCGTCACCACCGAGGGCCACGACCGCGGCGTTGAGGCTTGACCGCAGTTCCCCCGCTGAGGCCAACCGCGCCTCGAGCACGCGCAGCCGCTCGTCCTCCTCGGGGTCGTCGATGGAGGCTTCGTCCAACTCCGTGAGTTGGAATTGCAACACATCCAGCTCACGTAATCGGGAACGTTCGTCGCCACCAAGGCCGTCACGTTCCGCTTCGAGGTGTCGGACTTCTCGCGCCGCTGCGGTCAGGGGTCCAAGATCAATCTCGGCGAAGGTGTCGAGCGCCCTGCGCTGCGCTGCGCCGGAGAGCAACTGCTGATGGGCGTGCTGTCCGTGGATCTCAATGAGTGTGCTCCCGAGTTCACTCAGTTCCGAGACGGTGATCGGGCGACCATTGCGATAGGCGCGGCTCCGGCCCTCCACCGGAATGACCCGGGTCAGGATGATCTCCTCGTCTCCGACGACGAAGCGGCCATCGACGACCGCCTCAGTCGCACCGGGACGAACCGCCGCCGGATCGGCCCGGCCGCCGATGAGTAGGCCGATCGCTCCGACCACCATCGTCTTGCCGGCCCCGGTTTCCCCGGTCACGACGGTCATCCCTTTCCCGGGCGCGAGTGTCAACTCCTCAACGACTCCCAGGTTCGAGACACGTAACTCGACGAGCATCCCGGCAGGCCTCCTAGCGGTCGCTCAGCTTGAACTTCGCTTTGAGCAGACCGGGAAAGTCCCGAGGACCGAACACCACCAGATGGGCTTGCTCGGCGGCGGCAGCGCAACGCACCGCCGCCCCAGGGTCCACGGTGGCGACCTCTCGTCCGTCGACGATCACCGCACCCGGACGATGCCCAGCCACAGTGATGTCGACCGACGAGGACGGTTCGAGGATGAGCGAGCGGTCAAAGAGCATGTGTGGACTGACCGGCGTCAGCAGAAGTAGCCGGTGTGTCGGGGCCACGATCGGTCCACCGGCGCTGTAGCCATACGCCGTCGAACCTGTGGGGGTCCCCACGATCAGGGCGTCCACCTCATAGGGCGTGAACGGCCGACCATCGATCGCCACGTCCAGACGCACCGTGTGACCACTGTGTGCCCGGTCGATGGTCACCTCGTTCAACGCCAGATGGCGCTCCCCACCGGGCAGAACCACCTCCACCAACATGCGCTGCTCGATCTGATGGCGTCCGGCGAGAACGTCAGCGATGGCGCGTCGGAGGTCGATGGGCTCAACCTCGGTGAGATAGCCGAGCTGTCCAAGATTCACGCCCAGTACCGGCACTGGAGCACCGGCGAGGAGGTCGATCGTCCGCAGCACCGTTCCATCGCCGCCAAGGGCAATCACGAGATCCACATCGGCGAGCGAACCTACGGCCTCGACCGGAGTCCCCTCAGTTGCGATCAGGTCAGCGTCAGGCCCACACGACACGACACGGTGTCCCTCCCCGGCAAGCCAGTGCGCAACGTCACGGCCTCCGGCCACCGCCTCGGCACGGGCGTGGTGCACGGTCAGCGCGATCACCGGCATGAGCCGCCCACCAGTTGAGTGGCCGAGGACATGGCGCCATCGATCAGCACAGCGACGTCTTCGGATGCCCCGGAGCCGCTGGACCCTCCCCGAGCAAGATGCGCCAGGAATTCCACATTCCCCTGGGCACCCTGGATCGGCGATGGAATGACGCCTCTGAGACCAAACCCGAGGCTGGCGTAGTGACCCACCACCTCGACCAACGTGGAGCGCCACACCTCAGGAGATGTGACCACGCCAGCTCCTTGCGAAACGACGGCACGTCCGGCCTCGAACTGGGGTTTGACCAGCGCCACAAGGTGCCCGTCGGGCTGCACCAGCCCAACGATCCCAGACGCCGCTGTTCTCAGCGAGATGAAGGACAGGTCGGTCACGACGAGGGGCGCGGGCTCCCCGACGAGGGCCCGGCGGTCGGACTCCGAACACCGCTCAGGGGCGAGGTCACGAACGTTGCACCGCTCGACAACGCGGACCCGATCGTCGGCGCGCAGACGCTCGTGTATCTGGCCATGTCCAACGTCGAGGGCGACGACCTGCGCAGCACCTCGCTGCAACAGACAGTCGGTGAATCCGCCGGTGGACGCACCCACATCGATCGTGCTGAGTCCCGTCGGGTCGAGAGCGAACGCATCGAGGGCCGCCTCCAACTTCAGCGCACCCCTGCTCACGTATCGCGGCGGTGGGGCGGCCACGGCTACCGGTTCACCGACGGCTACGAGCCGCCCCGGTTTGTCAGCCACAGCACCGCTCACGCGAACCTGCCCCAACTCAATGTGGCGACGCGCAACCTGCCGGGATTCGGCGAGGCCACGTCGAACCATTTCGACGTCGAGTCGTCGACGCAACGCAGGCACTAGGGCGCTCCTGATGCGAGGAGATTCGGACCAGTGAGCTGGAACCGGAGTGAGCGACACAGCATCCACGTCGGGCATGCGGAACCGTCGCGTGGGGTGCGCACAGCCGTCGTTGCGGGCCACCTCAACGCGATGACTGACGAAGGCATGGCTGAACCCTACGGTCACGCCCACACGTACGCAACGATCGCGCCTCGGTCGTCACTCAACGCCGGCCCCACCAGGGGTACTGGAGAGAATGACCTCCACTGCCTCGCTGAGATCAGCGGTGACTAGATCGGCAGGTGGGGTGAGGGATCCGTCGGGACCCGTGGTGACGCCGCTGAGAACCAGAGCGAACCGCCACCCCAGCACTCGAGCCAGCAGCCCATCAGTTGACGGCAGGTCCCCGATGACCCACCCGCTTGACCCCAGATGACGGCGAACGAGCTCGGCCATCGCCGGATGTGGCTTACCAGCAACTGCGTCCACGCGTCGACCGGCCGCAACCTCGACCGCAGCGACGAGTGCTCCCGTCCCGGGCTCGAGACCTCGGGCGGTCGGATACGACGGGTCTGTATTGGTGGCAACGAGGCGAGCACCACGGTGAACTGCCCGGACTGCAGTGGACAGACGGTCCCAACTCAGGTCCTCATGACGACCGACGACGACGACGTCCACCGCCTGATCGGTGTCAACAACGACGGCCTGTCGCTGCTCAAGTGCCTCAAGGACACCCGGTCCAGCAAGGGCAAACACGCGATCCCCCGGCATGACTAGGTGCGCCACCGCCATGGCTGAGGAGATGACGTCGCCTTTCGGGTCGATGCCTATCTTCTCAAGGCGCGCTCCGATCGTTGCTTGGGTGTGCTGGGAATGGTTCGTGACGAAGGCCAGCGGCAGACCGTTGGCTCGCAGGCGCCCAATGGCCTCCACCGCCCCAGCGATAGGTTCGCCGCCGAGCCAGACGACACCGTCGAGGTCGATAGCGAATCCCATGCCACGAGTGTCGCACGCCCGTGGAGGCCGTCAGGTCCGGTCCGTCACTGGGGGGTCCCCAGACCTGATAGGAAACAGCCATGGCCGACCTCGCTCCATTCCAGGGCTTGCGCTTCTCATCGCGCTCCGATCCTGGCGCGGTCATCGCCCCGCCGTACGACGTGCTTGATGACAGCGACCGGGAGGGACTTCTCGCCCGCAACGTCTACAACGTCGCAGCGATCGACCTGCCGGTAGCTCCGTCAGTCATGTCCGGCGGCGGCGCCGAACCCGCCGACTACGTTTCGGCGGGTGAGCGGCTCCGATCATGGATCGCCGAGGGGGTGCTTGAGCTCGACGAGGCGAGTCTGTACGTCCACCGCATGGACTGGGAGTGCAACGGGACGCAGCGCTCGACCATCGGAGTCATTGGAGCGCTCGCACTTCCACCGCGGCGAGATGATTCCAGCGCGGCGATGCCCCCAGGACCTGAAGACGTTCTCCCCCATGAGCACACGACACCTAAAGCGAGCACCGATCGCCTCGAACTGACACGTGCGACGGAGGCGAACCTCTCTCCGATCTGGGTCCTCACTCCATCACGTGGGTTTTCCAAGATCCTCGAGCAGTCCGATGAGCCGGTGATGGACACGACGACCGCTGATGGCACCCGCCAGCGTCTGTGGGTCGTGGGCGATGATGCGTCCATTAGCGCGATTCGAGAGGCGCTTCAGCCCCACCCGGTGGTCATCGCAGACGGGCATCACCGGTTCGGTGTCGCGTTGACGTATCGGGATGAACTCGTCGCTGCCGGTCGAAGCCTGCCGGGAATGGAACGCGTGCTCGCCCTCGTGACGGAACTCGAACCTGAGTCGGTGGAACTGCACGGCATCCACCGACTCGTCCGGCGCTGGCCGGCCGGTGAGGATCCTCTGGCGACATTGGAGACGTGGTTCGAAGCGGAGGCTCTCAGTGATGATGAGCTGGTGGCTCCACGTCTCGAGCACGCCGACGCCATGGCGTTGGTGACGCCGACGGGACGATGGCTGCTGAGGGCGCACTCGGGCTCGAACCTTGGGGACTTCGACACGGACCGGCTGCGGGTGGCACTCGAGAACGCTGGGGTCAGCAATGTCGAGTATCACCATTCAGAGCGTTACGTCACGAACGAGGTCCTCAACGGACACGCAGCGGCGGCGGTCATTGTTCGGCCCCCAACAATTACGCAGATCATGGCCGTCGCGTCGGGAGGCGAACGCATGCCGCCGAAGTCGACGTTCTTCTCGCCCAAACCCCCAACGGGAATGGTGCTGCGGCCTCTCACCTAGACACCCAGGTGCATCGACCTGAGGTCAGGCGACGGAGACCGACGGGTCGAGATACACGTCCTGAATAGCGTGGAGGAGTTCCACACCCTCGGGCATTGGACGCTGGAAGGCCTTCCGCCCGGAGATGAGCCCGCAGCCGCCCGCACGCTTGTTGATCACCGCTGTCCGGACAGCGTCGGCGAGATCACTGGATCCCTTCGACTCACCACCGCTGTTGATCAGACCAATTCGACCCATGTAGTTGTTCACGACCTGCCAACGACACCAGTCGATGGGGTGATCGGCCACGAGCGTGTCGTAGACGAGGGGCGAGGTCTTGGCGAAGTTCACCGCCGGGAAACCGCCGTTTTTCGTGGGCTGCTTCTGCTTGATGATGTCGGCCTCAATGGTGACCCCGAGGTGATTGGCCTGCGCCGTGAGGTCTGCTGAGTCCTCGTGGTTGACGCCGTCCACGGTGAAGTCTCCATTACGGAGGTAACACCACAAAACGGTGAACATGCCGAGCTCGTGAGCCTGCTGAAAGGCCTCGCTTACCTCCATCAGCTGGCGACGGGACTGCTCAGAGCCGAAATAGATGGTGGCACCCACGCCAGCGGCGCCGAGGTTCCATGCCTCCTCGACCGACCCGAACATCACCTGGTCGTAGGAAGTGGGGTAGGTCAGCAACTCGTTGTGGTTGAGCTTCACGATGAACGGGATACGGTGCGCATATCGCCGGGACATGAGGCCGAGAGCACCAAAGGTGGTGGCGACAGCGTTGCATCCGCCCTCCATGGCCAGCCGGACGATGTTCTCCGGGTCGAAGTAGTCCGGATTCGGGGCGAAGGACGCAGCAGCGGTGTGCTCGATTCCCTGGTCCACCGGAAGGATGGAGACGTAGCCGGTACCGCCAAGCCGACCCGCGTCGAACAGGCTCTGGAGACTTCGGAGGACCTGAGGGCTTCGATCGCTGTACGCGTAGACGCGTTCCACGGAATCAGGGCCTGGAAGTGTGAGGGCATCACGACTGATCCCGGTCACCTGGTAGTTCAGGAGGTTGTCTGCTTCGTCTCCGAGAAGTGCGGCGATATCAGTCACGTTGGCTCCCTTGTGGTGGGTGACTCAATGAACACAATCTAGCGAACGCAGACCACTCCCCCGCTCGACGCTCAGGTGAGTGCGTTCGCTCTCACGGCGGCGTCGCCGAGTTCTGGGTCGATTGAGGCAACCCGCTCAAAGAGAGAGCGGGCAGCGGGGAGGTCTCCCGCCCGCTCATAGAGGTCCGCAAGCGCATAGGCGCGTCGAAGGTGGTGATCCTGCGGGCGTTTCGGCCACCTCCAGCCGCGTGCGAGCAGTGAAATGGCCTCGCCAAGTCTTTCCTGATCAGCGAGATCGCCCGCAGCGACAATTCTCCCTTCGGTGACAAGGGCAGCGTCGGGGGATGCGTCTCGTAGCTCCTGCCAGAGTTCATCGACAAGCGTGTGGTTGCCCACGGCGCGGTAGCAGTCGGCCAGAACCGCGTTCTGCTCGACGGAGTTTGAGAGTTGCCGGAAGGCCTCGAGCTCCCGAATTGCAGGGCGCCAGCGGCCCTGTCGATACC